>CENU01088326.1_pt1 | contig 28575 bp, 22 predicted proteins | sample 361331 | NCBI WGS metagenome assembly CENU01 (sample SAMEA2619766, study PRJEB7988) | marine metagenome | isolation source: saline water (ENVO:00002010), including | reverse complement strand
TATTTGCAGAGTGGCTCTGCCTGCCCAGTGGTACGAGTTTAACAGCAGCTGAGCGACAGCGTGTGATTACGGTTGTCCGTGCCTGCGCGGTTTGATGGTTACCATGGGGCATTTAAATTGATGAAACATATTTGGATCCAGCGTATTTTATACCCGCGGAATTTATCGCTAGTGCTGCTCTATGCAATTATCAGCGCGGTAAGCTATTATATCGGTTATGAACTGCGCTTTGATTTCAGTGTACCGGAGGACTTTCAGGCCGATCGCCTGTCGACTATCTGGTGGGTCCTGGCTTTGAAGTTAATGCTGCTCATCGCTTTCGGGCAGGTGCATTGTGTGCTGGCATATTTTCGCCTGCCGGATATGCTACGCTTATTGTCCAGTTTATTGCTGGTCTGTCTGATCCTATTATCGATGTGGTACGTCTATGGCGGATCGGGCGTGCCTCCCCGAGCGGTTATTTTATCTGATTTTTTGCTGAGCTTTTTAGCTATTGCCGGCTTTCGAGTGCTCTTTCGGGTCAAGGCATCGCGCCGTCTGACCGATTGGTTTGGTGATCGCTCCTTACAAAATGTGATTGTCGTGGGTGCGGGCGAAGTCGGTGCAACCATCTGCTCTGACTTGATCGATAAGCCGCGCCTGGGGATGCGACCAGTCGCTTTTTTGGATGATAATGTTTCTAAGGTCGGTCGTTTTATTCACGGTATTGAGGTGGTCGGGACAGTCGATGACTTGTCAGCTGCAGCAAAGCGCTATGCTGTGGACAAGGTTGTTATTGCGTTTCCTTCGGCCTCTACAAAGCGTGTTCGTGATGTCTTTGAATTGGCGCGTAGAGTAAATCTGGATGTCGACAGTGTGCCTGCGTTAACTGATATTATTAGTGGTCGTGCCCGTGTGACGACGCTCCGACCGGTGCAGTTGGAGGATTTGCTGGGGCGAAAACCGGTTAATCTGCAAAGTGATGCGATTGCTGCAATGCTGACGGGCAAGCGTGTCCTGGTTACGGGTGCAGGCGGTAGTATCGGCCGGGAATTGGTGGTACAGATATTAGAGTATGGCCCAGCGGAAATTGTCTGCGTTGATCAAGCGGAAATCGCAATATTTGCCTTACAGCAGGAGGTGCTGCAACCGTCGTTCAGTCCGAGCAAGTGGCACAGCTATGTTTTGGACATAGCAAACGAACGCGCCATGAGTAGTCTTTTGGAGAAGCATCAACCGGAAGTCTTCTTTCATGCGGCCGCGCACAAACATGTAAATCTTATGGAGGCGCAACCGAGTGAAGCACTACAGAATAACTTTTTTGCTACGGCCGGTCTGGGCGCACTGGCGTCTGCGTTTGGGGTCGATCGATTTGTTTTGATCTCTACGGACAAGGCGATCAATCCGACAAGTGTTATGGGCGCGAGTAAGCGACTGGCTGAGTTGGCGCTGCGGGAGCGACAGGAAGCGGTGGAAAATAAGACCAAGTTTATGTCCGTACGATTCGGCAATGTGCTGGGGTCATCCGGCAGCGTGGTGCCCATTTTCCGCAAACAGATTGCAGCGGGTGGTCCGGTTACGGTGACCGATCCGGAGGTGACTCGTTTCTTTATGACCGTAGAGGAGGCGGTCGGACTGGTTTTGCAAAGTGCTACGCAGGGTGAAGGAGGCGAGATTTTTGTATTGGATATGGGTAAGTCGATGAAGATCATCGATCTGGCCAAGCAAATGATTTCTCTGAGTGGTTTACAGGAAGGTGTCGATATTGACATCGAAATTTCCGGATTACAACCGGGCGAGAAGCGCTTTGAGGAGGTGCAGCACTTGAGTGAAAAGTTGCAACCGACAAGCCATAGCCAGATTCTGGCTTTCGTTACCGAGAGCTCCCCGTCGTATAGGACGGCAGAGGCAATCGAGGTGCTCGAGAAGCAAATTGAAGTGGGCGATCCCGGTGCGTTAAAAAGTGCGATTTGTACTTTTGTTCCGGAGTATACGCCTCCTGAATAAAGGCAGAATTGATTGTTCAGGGCTGATCGATCGTTTCTTTTGGGTCGAGGCTGTCGCGGAGGCCATCTCCAAGAAAGTTAAGGGAGAATATGGTGAGAGAGAAAAAGAGAGCGGGAAAAAGGAGCAGCCATGGGGCATCATCGATCTTTTGAGCGCCCTCATGGATAAGTGTCCCCCAAGATGCGGTCGGTGGCTGTACGCCGAGACCAAGAAAGCTGATGATCGACTCAAGCAAGATAACGGCGGGAATGGTTAGTGTGGTATAAACAATAATCTGTCCGGAAAGATTTGGCAGAATGTGACGAAGAAGTATACGGATGTGGCCGGATCCATTGACCCGTGCAGCTTCAATAAAGGGACGACGACGAAGGATGCGGGTCTGCCCGCGAATAATGCGCGCCATGGTGAGCCATTCGACCAGTCCTATGGCCATGAAGATGAGAAAGATGCTCTTTTGATCGAAGGTTACGGTCAGAACAATCACAACCATGGTGAAGGGCAGCGCATAGATTGCATCAACAAAGCGCATCATGAGGGCTTCGCAGCGCTTGCCAATGTATCCGGCGAGTGCCCCATAGGTGACGCCAACTAGAAGCGCAACGAGGGTAGCAGCAAAGCCCACGCCTATAGAAATACGTCCGCCCACGAGAATTCGAGCGAAAAGATCTCGGCCGAGACTATCGGTCCCCAGCCAGTGCTTGGCAGAGGGCGGTTGTGCGCCGTAGGCCAGATCCTGTGCTTCGGGACTGGATGTGATTAGGAGGGGTGCGAAGAGACAGGTCAGTGTGATGCCGAGAAAGAGAAAACCACCGATCCGCGCCATACGATTTTGCAGGAGCCGGCTCCATGCTTGACGCCCGGGGGATGCTGCAGTGAGAGAATGTGCTTCGCGTTTATGCTTCGTCATGACGCGTTCTGGGTTGCATCCACATCTGTAGGATGTCGGCAATGAGATTAAAGAGGAGGATGAGCACGGCGTAAAAAAGGACAGTGCCCATGACCACGGGGTAATCTCTATTCAGGGCGCCGTTAACAAAGAACGGCCCCATCCCGGGGATAAAGAAAATGGTCTCTACGACGAACGAGCCACTGACTAATCCGGCAGCAGCGGGGCCAAGATAAGCTACGACGGGATCCAGAGCGCTGCGCAGAGCGTGACCAAGGAGGACTTTGCGCTGGCTCAAGCCTTTGGCATGGGCGGTGCGGATGTAATCTTCTGTCAGTACCTCAAGCAGACCACTGCGGGCGAGTCTGGCGATATAGGCGGCGTAGAGCAGGCCTAGAGTGATCGCGGGGAGGAGTCGATCCGCGGGGTACGTCCAGCCGAGTGGGTTGAACCAGCCGAGCAAAAGACTAAAGGTGAGGATAAGAAGGGGGCCGACAACAAATGAGGGGAGGCAGATGCCTGCTGTAGCGGCCATCATGATGCCGGTTTCGGCGTGTCTATGATGGAGGGCAGCGGCAAGAATACCGGCGGGTATACCTATGACGAGAGCAACAAGGAGGGCCCAGCAGCCGAGTTCGAAAGATACAGGAAAGGCTTGGAGGAGGATTTCCTGAACATCCCAGCCGGGGTATTTGTAGGAGGGGCCTAGATCGCCCTGCAGGAGATTGCCAAGATAACTGAAGTACTGACGGTAGAGCGGTTGATCGAGTCCGTAGTGAGCTTCGATCTGTTCCTTAATTTCAGTAGAAAGTGGTTTTTCTTCGTCGAATGGACCGCCGGGCGCGACCCGCAGGAGAAAGAAAGTAGCCGTGGCAATTAGCCACAATGTGGGTATTGCTTGGAGTAGTCTTCTGATTAGGAGGCGATGCATGAGTGTTCTAGTGAACCGCCTTTAGGTGAATTGCCTGATAGGGGTGGTTGTCGAGCAGGCTGGGATACCAGCCTTGGACTGAGGGGTGAATCAGGCGACTGGTAACGTAGAAGTAGATCGGAATGTAGGGCATCTCCTCAAGGAGGATCGTTTCTGCCTCTTGAAAGTATTGTTGTCTTTTCTCTGCGCTGTCAGCTTGGGCAGCGGACTGAATGAGGCGATCATACTCCGGGTGGCTCCAGGCACTATGGTTATTTCCATTATCAGTGGTGCCCAGATCGAGAAAGGTATTCGGGTCGTCGTAGTCGCCGTACCAAGCAGCCCGAAGGATATCAAAGTCACCGGCTTGCCGGGTGGAGAGGTAGGCCTTCCACTCCTGATTATGCAGGGTGACGTTGATTCCGAGTTGGGTCTTCCACATCTGCTGAATGGCTTCGGCAATGGTGCGATGGGATTCGCTGGTGTTGTAGAGAAGTTCAAATGCAGGGAATCCGGCTCCATCGGGAAATCCGGCTTCTGCTAGGAGTGTACGTGCTAAGGAAGGATCGTGCGGTAAACGTGCTTCTGCGTTGTATCCACCGGCATTGGGCGGGGTGAAGTGGTAAGCGGGCTTTTGTCCGGCGCGTAGAATATGCTCGGTGATTTGTTCCCGATCGATGGCGTAAGCGAGGGCTTTTCGTACGCGTTTGTCAGCGAGTGGTCCACGCGTGGTATTGAGCATATAGTAGTAGGTGCCGAGGGCCGTATCGATGTGTAATTGTTCGGGCAGGTTTTCCCGGTACCAGTCAACTCGGTGTACGGGCACTGAGCTGGTGATGTGAAGATAGCCCGCGCGAAAGGCTCGCTCCTCGGTCTGCATGTCGATCGGCAGAAAGTGGATCCGGTTGAGTGCGGCTTGGGCGACTTCGCGGTAGTGCGGATTACGGGATACAGTGATTCCGTTATTCAGGCGCCAACTCTCAATTGTGTAGGGGCCGTTGCCAACAAAATTTCCCGGCTTGGTCCATTTGGAGATGCGTTCGGTCATGCCACCGTGCTGACGGATGGTCGGCGGATGTACAGGCCACCATGTGTTGTGGGCAAGTAGGCCAAGGAAGTAGGGGGTTGGTGCGGAGAGTTGACAGATCAAGGTCGTCGGATCCGGGGCGTGCAGACCGACGCTGGAGAAGTCGGTCGTCTCGCCATTATTGAAAGCTTCGGCTCCGCGCAGTGGATAGAGCATATAGGCATAGGGAGCGCCGAGCGCAGGCGAGAGTATGCGCTCAATGGAGAAGAGAAAATCCTGAGCGGTGACGGGATCTCCGTTTGACCAACGAGCCTGCGAATCGAGATGAAAGGTATAGGTCAAGCCGTCTCCGGAGACCTCCCAATACTTGGCCACTCCCGGACGGACGGCCATCGTCTGGGGGTCGAGGGTGGTGAGGCCCTCGAAGAGAGCGAGCATGACCGAGTATTCGGTGAGTCCGGTGGTAATGTGTGGATCGAGTGCGGCGGGTTCCGCGCCAATTCCGATGTAGAGTTCCTGATTTTGGCTACCGCGTTCGACATTGGTGCGGGAGGGCGAGCAGGCTGCGAGGGTCGCCAATGTTGCTGCCAGAAGAAAGCGTTTGGGTTGGCAATATCGCTTTTGAGACAGGCGTTTCAGGTAGAAGAAAAGGCGATGCATCTTAAGTATACAGATCAGGGAAAGACTCCACGGACCTCGTAAACGTGGTTGATGTGCTCGATCGCCGCAGCATAGGAAGCGATTCGGAGGTTGCAGTCGAGTCGCTCAGCAGTCTGCAAAACACGTTCGGCAGATCGAGACATGATGGTACGCAAGCGGGCATCAACCTCATCGGGATCCCACGTCTCGGACTGGCGGTTCTGCTTCCATTCAAAATAACTGACTGTAACCCCGCCGGCATTGCAGAGGATGGCGGGGAGGACTTCGACGCCTTTTTCGAGAAGATGGCGTTCTGCTTTGGGCGTGGTTGGTGCATTGGCTGCCTCAACCAGTACTTTACAGCGCATGGTCCGGGCTTCCGGTAGATCGACCATTTGCTCAAGGGCTGCGGGTATAAAGAGGTCGACTTCGGTGGCGTAGAAGGTTTCGCGGTCAATCGCTTCGGCATGCGGGTAGCCAGCGACGCCACCGGTCTGAGTGACGTATTCAGCCAATGTTTCTGCATCAATACCTTTCGGGTTATGAATAGCACCGGTGTGGTCCATGACGGTCCGGAGGGTAGCCCCGAGTGGCTGGAGTAGCCGGGCCGTCCAGGATCCGACATTGCCATAGCCGATCAGGCTGAAACTCAATTGGTCAATTTGCAGCCCCATCCCGGGAAGTAGGGTCTCGAGAACATAGACGAGGCCCTGCCCGGTAGCCTTTTCTCTCCCCGCGGAACCGCCAAAACGGAGCGGTTTCCCGGTGACCACGCCGCGCGCTGTCACTTTACTGGAAGATTCAGCGAAGTTAATATAGGTATCGGCCATCCAAGCCATGACCCGTGCATCGGTGCCGACATCGGGTGCGGGAATATCATAATCCGGGCCGATATTCGTACCGAGAGCAGCCGTCATACGACGGGTGACGCGCATGAGTTCATCGGCACTGAGAGTGCGAGGGTCTACTTTGAGAGCACCTTTGGCGCCGCCGAAGGGTAGGCGGGCAAGGGCGCATTTCATGGTCATCAGTAGGGAGAGCGTTTTGACCTCATCAAGCTTGACCTCATGATGATAACGGATGCCTCCTTTGTAGGGGCCGAGTACGTTATTGTGCTGTACACGGTAGCCTTTAAAAAGCTGCCAACTGCCATCGTCCATTTGCACCGGGCAGTGCACCATGATCTCATTTTTAGGCTGACTCAGGATCAATTTAAGGCGGTGCGGCACTGCCAGCTTGTCGGCCGCCTCTAGGACTGAACCAATTGTTTGGAAGTACAGATTATCCTCCTCGTAGCACTCTTGGAGCTCCTGAAAAATACTGCGAGCGGAACGACAGGCCGAGGTTGTGCAATCTTGCATAGCCCAAGCTTCGCGGTTCGGCAGGCAAATGCAAGCTAGCTTCTATGCAGAGTGGAATCTCCGGACTGCTCAGAAAGTAATTTTTTCAGTGCATCTTTGCGATCCGCGTCCATCGGTGGCTCTTTCTCGAGGAGGGATTCTTCCTGCCTCTTAAAGTTACAGCACATGTCTTGGCTATCGATGACTTGCCTGTTAAACTTCCCGCAAACCGCGCAAAGCTTGATGTGGAACATCAAAAGGAAGCGCCTAAGAGGCGAGAGATTTTCGTAGTCCTCATTTTGGAGAACTTTGGAGACTTGTTTACAGGTAAGCATAGTTAATCACATTACATCTGGGCCGGTCCACTTTTCCTCGAGCAGTTCTTTAAGCTGCTGTCGGGCGCGGTGAAGCAATACCCATAGATAGTTCGGTGTGATATCCATAATCTTACAAACTTCCTCAGTCGTCATGTCTTCAAGGACACGGAGGACGAATGCCTGACGTGCCGGATTCTTGACGGAATCGATACATTCGCGAAAAACGACCCAGAACTCGGTGTTGTCATATTGCTTTCTGGGGTTGAACTGCCAGGGCTCTGGGTTGGTCGTGGCGATACCGCTGAAGCGAAACCAGAAGCTTTCCAGGAGGGTTTCATCTTCGCTATCAATATCGACTTTGTTTTCTTTCACCGTCTTTCGAATTTGATCAACGATCTTGTTCCGCATGATGCCGCGCAGCCAAAACTTGATGTCGCGACTGCCATCAAATCGATTGAGTGCTTTAATGCCGGCTAAAAACGTGTCTTGGACACAATCCGCGGATGCTTCGGGGTCACGCAAGCGGGACATAGCGAAACCATATAAATAGTCACTGTAGAGTTCCACCCACTTTTCGGGCGGTGTAATGGGTACTTTGGGTTGTGAGGTCACGGTGCTTTTGCGAGGCACAATGACAGATGCGGCATGCCCGTCAATGAAAGTCATGTGCGTACTAGAGAACATGTACAGTGGGATCCGTTTGATCTCTATCGATAAGTGTGTTGGGAGAGCCTGGAGCCGGGCGCGGGTGGACTGGAAGCTGCTTCTGAAATTTTAGTTGGAGGGCCTGCCAAAGAATGCGTGGCATGCTGTTGAGTGCTGTATCGAAGGGACGAAGTAGGGCGTATTTCCAGATGTTTGCGCTGGTCAGGGGGCGGGTATCGCCGCTCAGCCAGGTTTTCATGACGCAGGTGCCTTCCCGGTAGAGATCGACGCCTAGATGGATGTGTTCAGGCTGTACGCGGAAGGTAAAGAGGTACTCTCCGGACATGTTATTGAAAGGAGATACGTGAAACTGTTTTTTACTGCGCGCTTGCCAAGTATGGCTATCCAATTGCTCGAGGTTCTGTAATGGGTAAACGTGGCGATCCCCGAAGGTGTTATTTACTTCAGCCACAGCGCCGCGCAAAGAATCCCGATCCATCCTCAGGTGAAAGTTGACCGGATTGAATGCATAGCCGAAATAACGGGGCGATGTAACCGTGAGTACACGTTCTCCGGAATTTTGACCGGGTAGTAGTTGATCGATGCCCTCCCGAATGGACTGGTTTTTTCCGTGTAGGTAGTCACCGTCTTTGAGGGAAAGTGGTCCAGAGGCATTGTAATGAAAAAGTTGTGACCTTTCGTGGAGATGTGTGAGTTCATCCAAATCAAAGACAAAGAAGGTCATCGGATAGGTGAACGTGTGTTGGCGCGGATGAAGTCGCTGATGTGCGACATCACCACGGCAGAGATATGATCGAAATTGGTTACTCATACGATAAGCGAGGGGGCTTTATCTGTTTCGTGAGCGCTTGCTTTTTTATCCTCCAACGAGCAACCGAGGGCTGCGGCAACCTCTACTGCAGAGCGAACCGCATCCTCATGAAAGCCGTAACCGAAATAACTGCCACAGAACCATGTGTGGCGCTGTCCGTTGACAGAGCGAAGTTTCGGCTGGGTCTCCATGGCATCAAAAGAATAAAGCGGGTGGGTCAGGGTTGTTGAATTGATGATCTTTTGTGGATCGATTTCGCGGGTATTGTTTAGCGTTACGATGTAGGGACGCTTTGTCTGCAACTTTTGTAAACGGTTCATGTAGTAGCTGACGGAGACGGGGCGTGCATCCTGTTGATCTGTTTCCTTGGCAAAGTTCCAGGACGCCCAGAGTCTTTTATCGGCCGGCATGTGAGAATCGTCCCAATGCAGGGTTACTTGGTTGGGTTGATAGCGCCAAGGGCTGAGATTCTGTGATTCCTCAAGGCTCGGGTCAGCAAGAAGTTGTAGAGCTTCATCTGCATGTGTGCCGATAACAACATGGTCGAACGGCAAAGCCCGGCCATCAGGCATATGTAGCTGTACGCCGTCTGGAGTGCGCTCAATCGCACGGGGAGCTGCATTGAGTTGCGGGGGTGTTTCGAACTGTTTGAGCATAGCGCGAACATAGGTTTGCGATCCGCCACGTACGAATTTCCATTGGGGACGGTTGATCAGGCGCAGGAGGCCGTGGTTTTCAAGAAAGTGTAAGTACGGCTCGGCCGGAAAGGCATGCATCTGTTCGATTGGCGAGGACCAGATAGCCGCGCCCATAGGGTATAAGTATGCTTGAAGAAAGCTTTCGCTGAATGTGCGTATACGACAATATTGACCAAGGGTTTTGCCCGAGAGAAAGCCGGACTGTAAGTCCTTGTAGCCGATTCTGGCAAATCGCCAAAGATCATAGACTAGGCGGCAATGCTTTGGGTTGGTATAGTGTGCCAGACTGGGAAAAAGAGTGGCCAGTCGATCTCCTGAATAGGCGTATCCACTTTGACAGTCCTGATAGCTGAAAGTCATGGAGCTGTCCTCTAGTGCAATTTCCAGTTGCTCCAGAACTTGTGTAAAAAGGGGGTAATTGCGGTGGTTCATGACGATGAACCCGGTATCCACCGGAGTGCCTGCGTCCGGCCCGTCCGGCAGGCTCAGAGTACGCGTGTGCCCCCCGGCATAATCATTCTTCTCAAAAAACTCGACAGTGTGCCGACGACCGAGCAGCCAACCGGCGGTGAGGCCGGCTACACCGCATCCCACAACAGCTATTCGTTGACCGCGCATGGAATCAGACATTTTTAGCGAAGCGATAATGCATAACGAACCACTCGTTGCCCTTGTTGTAGGCAAAGAGTTCGGAACAAGCCAGATAGAAGATACGCCAGCGCTGTAACCATAGCCGGTTTTGGCTGCCGTAGCACTGTTTAAAAATATCCAGTATTTTAGGCTCACAGCTATCCTGCAACTGGAGCCATGCCTCCAGTGTTTTGCTGTAGTGCATGCCGTTTACGGACCATTCAGATTCGAGATCGAGGAGACCGGCCGCAGCCGTTGGGAGTAGGTCTGTTGCTGGCATGATGCCACCCGTAAAAAAGTAGCGTGACATCCAGTCTCCCGGTTCATTGGCATCGTAAAGGTAGGTGTGCTCCCGATGTGCGAATATATGGACAAAAAGTTTACCCTCGGGAAGGAGCCATTGATGAATTTTTTTGAACAGAGCGCGATGATTCCGTAGATGTTCAAACATCTCTACAGATACAATGCGGTCGAAGGAGGCGGTGGGTTGAAAGTCGTTAATATTGCAAGTAATGACCTCCAAGTTGGTGAGCTCGCGCTGCTTTGCCTGATCAACGATATATTCGCGCTGCGAATTTGAATTACTCACTGCGGTGAATTGACTTTTAGGGAGATTTTTTGCCATCCATAAACTCAGCGAACCCCAACCACAGCCTAGTTCCAGCACCCGCTGGCCATCTGCCAGCTCGGCTCGTTGGCCAGTCAACTTGAGCATGTCTGCCTCAGATTGTTCAAGCGTATTACAGTTTTCTGACCAATAACCACTGCTGTACTTAAGGTGCGGGCCGAGCACATTTGAAAAATAGTCAGCCGGTATTTCGTAGTGCTGTTCATTGGCGGCGTCTGTATCCTCCGCGAGAGGTCGGCCTTCCAAGTCTTGTAGCCAATCTTCGGAAGATCTTGGGGAACGCGCTAATGCATTCAGTTTTCCGGCGAGGCGACGGCGTATCCCAAAGCGCACAATGGCATCATTCAGAATACGCTTTTCAGCGAGGTAAACAGCTAGACTCATATAATTGTGGATCCGTTGTATGAACGCAGTATTTTAGGGTAAACTTACTGCCCGCTGACTGTAAGTTTACCCACTGGAAAGGGATCTTTGTGTATGCATTGTTCATTTTCCTGTCCAGTGTTGCTTATTCTTTTCGCTCTTTTAGGGGCGGGTTGTAACCCGTACACATCTATGCACACACAAACTATACCGGACGATACTTATATGACTGCTCTGGCGTGGACCGATCCGGCAGCCTATGATATACCTGAGCCCGGCTCGGATGAGGAGGCGGCAATGCTCGGAGCCGTAGAGGCATTGTTTACAAATTATACGGAGGAAAACCTGTCCAAGCATTTGACCGAAGTTTATGCGGAGGCGGTATATTTTAGGGATGCCTTCAAGCAGTTTGATCATGCTGAAGAGATTCGCGAATACATGTTGGCCGGGCTAGAACCGTTACATGGTGCGGAGTTTATTTTTAATCGAGTGCTACGTGATGGGGGTGATTTCTACATCGATTGGACGATGCGGCTCGACTTCCGTAAAACACCTCCGGGAACTTGGGAAGAATCGATTGGGATGACACGGATGCGATTTAACAATGAAGGTAAGATAATTTTCCACCAGGATTATTGGGATCCGACAGACATTGTATATCGGAGAATACCGCTGGTCAGGGGGCTGATCGCGTATGTCAAAAAGAAGCTTTGATTCGGAGTGCCTGATGCGGATAGTGCTAGTGAGCACATGAAAGAGCTGAATCGGCACCAAAAACAAAAATACGACGAGCAACTACGTCATCGTATCAACGCCGGTCGTATGGCTGTACGTAATCAGGTCGATTTTTTCAGGCGTCAGTTTGGGCAAGTCTCGAGTGAGTGGAAGCCGGATGATACCCGAGTAACGTTTGCTGACTTTGCTATTTCCGAGAGGCTGGTAACAGAATTACGCCGCGATTTTCCGACAGATGACTTTTGCAGCGAGGAGGCCAACCCTCTGGATGAGGTGCTTGAGCTGGAGGGAGATTTTGCCTGGGTAATCGATCCGGTGGATGGTACAAATAATTACGCTTTGGGATTTCCACTTTGTGCGATTTCGGTCGGACTCCTCTACAAAGGATTTCCGGTATACGGGTTCATTTATGATTATTCGATTGGAGAGCTTTTGGAAGGCGGGCCCGGATTTGGGGTGTTGCAAGGGCAGCGGAAGTTGGAACCAAATAAAACGGATGCACATCGACAGCATATAATCGGCTGTCATTTTCCGCTAAAGAAAGAGCAAGTCAGTCAATTGGGCCCTCTTTTTGAGCGTTACCGGATACGATCGATCGGCAGCAGTGCGCTAATGTTTGCTTACGTCGCGACCGGTTATCTTTCGGGCGCGATCGACTACCGGGTAAAGGTCTGGGATATCGCCGCAGCGTGTGCGATCTGTGCAGGGGCCGGTCTGCCTTTTCATTTTATCAATGATGCACCATTTCCCGTGCAGACTTTTCATCCAAGTGCCCAGGTATGTCCCTGTTACTGCGGTTTGCCCAAGGTTTGTCATGAATTTGAGGCGACAATACCGGTTTAAGGAAGCACTCTGATCCGGAACAATTTATTGAGGCACACGACTAGATGAGTATGAATTGCGATGGCAACGGTTGCAAGATGTGGCCTCTCCCGTTTATTGGAGTTTTAGCTCTACTATCCGCTTCGATTCTATTTGCCATGCAGGAAAGTGATTCATCCTCCCAAGATCCGTCCGTAGTCGATGGGGCGAAGCTAACTTCTGCCGATGAAATTATTGCCTGTGCAGCCGCCTGCGGGCTACCTTCGCATGTCGATCTGGATTCGGGTAGCTATCCGGTGCAGCGTACAAAAGCCGAGTGGATGGCCCGGCTGAGCGATCTGCAATATAAAGTGGCCCGCGAACAGGGTACGGAGCGTCCCTTCCAAAATCCGTATCACGATAACAAGCGTATTGGGCTCTATAGCTGTATTGGCTGTGATACGCCTTTGTTTACGAGTGCAGACAAGTTTAATTCGGGTACCGGTTGGCCCAGTTTTATACGTCCAATTGATGAGCGAACATTAGGGGAACATCGTGACACGAGTTATGGCATGGTTCGCATAGAGGTACATTGCGCCATTTGTGGTTCGCATCAGGGCCATGTCTTTCCGGATGGGCCGGCGCCGACGGGTTTGCGCTATTGTATCAATTCGGCATCTTTGTCATTTCAGGAGGCCGAGTCGGATGATGCAGTGCGTGCTTTAGTACAAGCTTGGTATTCGGGCGACGCTGATTCGGGCGAGTAGCTGTTTTTCTATCCTTAATCCGTAAGATATTCTGGCTTTTCTTCGCTGGTGTGTTTCTAACATGTACCAGACATGAACGACAACCGCACACCTTCACGGCGTTCCTTCCTCAAGCAGGCCGGTATCTTGGGCACGGCATCCGCCTTGACTGCTTCCTCGCTGCAAGCATCGGATAAGAAGGGCGCGAAGCCGACGCCTAGCCGGGCTAAAAATCTGATTTTTCTAGTTTCGGACGGTATGGGCTCAGGAACGCTTTCTCTGGCAAATCATTGGAGCCAGCGTCAGAAGGACCGCTGCTTGCACTGGATGGATCTCTACAATCGTGGGGGATGGCAAAATGCTTTGCAGGATACGGCGTCCGCAAGTTCCCCGGTAACGGATTCTGCCGCTGCAGGCAGTGCTTGGGGGAGTGGTCAGCGGGTCAATAATCGTTCGATCAACTATTCGACAGACGGGCGGGCGCTGGAACCTATCTTTTATAAAGCGAAAAAAGCAGGCAAGGCGACCGGTCTCGTCTCGACTTGTCGAATTACTCATGCCACACCGGCTGCCTTTGTTGCCAACGTACCGCATCGGGATGATGAGGATACGATCGCTGAGCAATATCTGGAACGGGGATTGGATGTCTACCTAGGGGGCGGATTGCGCCATTTTCAGTCGGAGAAGCGTGATCTCTTGCCGGCCTTTGCGGGCAAAGGTTATGCCGTATGCCGTAATATGCAGGATTTGGTCACACTTGATGAGAAGCGTGATCAGCTCATCGGTTTGTTTTCAGAGAGTCATATTCCTTATGCGATTGATCGTGCAAATGATCCGTCATTATCCTCTGTTCCCGGGCTTGAGCAAATGTTTCAATCGGCTCTCGATACCCTTGGGGATCGTCTCGAGGGTTTTGTTTTACAGGTAGAGGCCGGTCGGGTAGATCACGCGGGTCATGCCAATGATCCAGCGGCAATATTGCATGAGCAACTGGAGTTTGACCGTTGTATTCCAATTGCCCTCGATTTTATGGAGCAGCATCCGGATACTTTGGTCATTGTGACGACCGATCACGGCACCGGTGGTTGCCAGCTCAATGGGATCGGTGATGGATATAATGGCAGTGGTGCGGCTCTGGATCGGATTAGTCGAATGAACGGTAGTTTTGAGTCATTAGAGGAAATTTTCCGAAAGGAAGGTCGTTTTGTTGCGGAGGCTTTTACTCGCGTGACAGGACTGGTGGCGACAGAAGAGCAGGCGGGGAAAATTGAGTCCGCAATGGAGAGTGGACAGAAATATCTATCCAGTGTCATCGCCGATGTGTTTCTCCCGGAATTGATGGAACTTACCGGAGTCGGCTGGACTTCTCACCAACACACGGCAGAGCCGGTCGTGTTCCTCGCTGCCGGGCCGGGAGTGGATGCCATCCCAGACTTTTTCGAAAACTACCGATTAAACGCTTACCTGCGTACTGCGCTGGGGCTAAACGCGTGAGTGGGATTAGTAAACGTCGCGGAGGTAGCGTTTATCGTCTTTCAACTGTTTGACACGAGCGGCCGCTGCTTCTTCGTCAAGGCCGCCTTGTTCGGCGATGATCTCATGGAGGGCACGGTCTACATCATGCGCCATACGGCTGGCATCGCCGCAGACATAAAAATAGGCACCGTCTTCTATCCATTTGTATAGCTCCGCAGCGTTTTCTCTCATGCGATCCTGCACATAAACCTTTTCGGCCTGGTCGCGTGAAAAGGCGAGATCGAGACGGGTGAGAACGCCATCTTTCAGATAATTCTGCCATTCGGTCTGGTAGAGGAAATCAGTGAGGTAGTGTTGATCGCCAAAGAGAAGCCAGTTTTTCCCGTTCGCACCGGTTGCGGCTCGCTCTTCAATGAAGGCACGGAAGGGAGCAATGCCGGTTCCCGGACCGACCATAATTATCGGTGTGTCCGGATTGGCCGGCGGCTTGAAGTGCTTGTTCGGCGTTACAAATATGTCTGCGTTGCCGCCCTCGTCGATAAGATCAGCGAGGTAGCTGGAGCAGACACCCTTGCGGGTTTTTCCATGGCTCTCGTAGCGTACCACGCCGACGGTAAGGTGAACTTCCTCTTCGTGGGCTTTCGGGCTGGAGGCAATGGAGTAGAGGCGGGGTGGTAGCTTTCGAAGGATACCGGCAAGGCCTTGTGCAGATAGCTCTTTGGCCGGGTAATCCTCGAGCAAATCGATTATTTCGCGACCCTCAATGTAGGCATTGAGCATTTCCCGGTCGTTGACCAATTCATCGAGATCTTTGCTTTGGGCAAACTCATTGTAGCGACTGATGACCGGTTTGGAAAGCGCGGTAATATCGAGATGGCGGGTGAGTGCCTCATGCAGGAGGAATGTGCCGTCTTTTAGAGTGACTTCGGTCTGGCCGTCCAGTTTGGCCGCAGTCAGTAAGGCATCCACTACATCGGGCGCATTGTGTGGCACTACGGCGAGGGCATCCCCAGCTTCGTAGCTCAAACCGGATCCACTCAAATCAAACTCGAGATGAATCGTTTCTTTGGATGAACCTTTGCCATTGAGCAGTACACGCTCTTTGAGCGGGGAAGGAAAGGGGTTCTTCCGGGAATATTTAATCGCGGGTGCAGCGACTGTGGCAGTTGCTGTGGCCGATACAGCCGAATCGGGTAGCTGTTCCTCGAGTTTGCTCAAGCTGCCTTTCAGCCATTCGGCAAAATCATCGTCATAATCGACATCACAGTCTTTGCGCGGATACACCCGGCTACCACCGAGAGACTCTAAGCGCGCATCAATATCAATGCCCATCTTGCAGAAATGTTCATAACTGGTGTCACCGAGACCGAGAACCGAAAAATTCGTATTTTCAAAGCGCGGTGCCTGGTCTCCCATCATAGCCGTGTAAAAATCTGTGGCAGTTTCCGGTGGGTCCCCTTCACCCCAGGTGCTGACTAAGACCAGCAAGTTGTCCACTGATTGAAGTTTGGCCGGGCTCGTATCAGCCATGTTGACAACTTTTGGTTTGAAGCCGCGCTGGCTGGCTACCTTTGCTGCCTGATCGGCCAAGCTCTCGGTATTGCCGGACTCACTACCGTAGAGTACGGTAAGGACCGGCTTTGCTGCCTGTTGTGGAACGACTCCGGAAGGTGCTCCTTGACCTGAGCGTAGTCCGCTGACAAAACCCTCCACCCACATCAGTTGATCCGGTTTAAGGTCACTTAAAAATTGCTGCAAAGCCTGCCGCTGCTCAGGTGAGAGAGGCGCATTTTGTGGAACGATATCGGAGCTCATGGAAATACTAGTTACAGAGTACAATCAAGGAAGCAAGTAGACGCCTCATTTGCAATAGACAGTTGCAAAAGGGAAAGTCTTATCTTAGGTTCTATACTGACAAACCTAAGAATAGAGTCAAATGAATCCAAACATTAATTTGCGAGGCTCTGAAAATATGCTATTTTAGATCTTTCTCGCACGGAGTATTTTTTCATACAGATCATGATTTCAGACAGCCAAGCATCCGAAAAACTGCACAAGAATGAGGGCATTAAGGACCGTAGTGCTTACCTGCGTGGTACTATATTGGAGGGACTTGCAGACACTGCAACGGGCTCCATTTCCTCCGAGGACCAGCAGTTAACCAAATTTCACGGGTTATATCAGCAAGATGACCGCGATGTACGCAACGACCGTCGCAAGCACAAGCTGGACAAAGCGTATTCCTTTCTTGCCCGCATCGGTGTGCCCGGTGGCGTCGCCACTCCAGAGCAATGGTTGGCGGTTGACGGACTGGCCAATTACTGCGCTTTCAATACTCTGAAGCTCACAACGCGACAGGCATTTCAGTTACACGGCATTCTCAAGAGTAATCTGAAAAACGTCATCCAAACAGTAACTGACGTTTCCATGTCTACATTGGCAGCTTGCGGCGATGTAAACCGCAACACCATGTCTTCGCCCAATCCGGTCTCCAGCGAAATCCACGAGGACGTACAAAAGATTGCTGATGAAATTGATGCCTACTTAAAGCCACAGTCTCCGGCATACTCACAAATCTGGCTCGACGGCAAACAACTGGCTACCGCAGAACCTCGATCTATCGGCATGGGTGGCGACGAAGTCGAACCACTCTACGGAAAAACCTATCTGCCGCGAAAATTCAAAATCGCGATTGCCGTTCCACCGCAGAACGACGTCGATGTCTTTGCTCATTGCCTCGGTTTCATTGCGATTGTCGAAGACGGCAAACTGGCGGGCTTCAACGTGACTGTTGGGGGCGGCATGGGCATGACCCACGGTAACGAAAAGACCTTTCCGCGCCTGGCCGACGTGATCGCTTTTGCCAAGCCGGATCAGGTCGTTGATGTGGCGGAGAAGATTGTTGCCATTCAACGTGACTTTGGAGATCGCTCCGAACGGGCGCATGCGCGGTTCAAGTATACAGTGGAGGATCGTGGTGCGGATTTCATACTGAAAGAACTGGAAAAGCGATTGGGCTATAGTTTGGATCCGGCAAAGGAATATGCCTTTACCGGCAACGGCGACCATTACGGTTGGACAGAACGGGCCGATGGTAAATGGAACCTCGGACTCTTTATCGAAGGTGGTCGCATTGTTGACCAAGGGGACAAAACGATGAAAACCGGTATGCGGTTGATCGCGCAAAGCGGCCAATGCGGATTTCGACTGACCCCGAACCAAAACGTAGTTCTTTCCGATATTGCAGAAAAAGATAAGGATGCCATCGATGCGTTGGTCACCGAGCACGGTTTGGATGATTACCGGACAGCTAGTGGCATGCGGCGCAGTCAGATTGCATGTGTCTCATTGCCGACTTGTGGACTCGCATTGGCAGAATCCGAGCGCTACTTGCCCTCGCTGGTTACCGCGCTGGAGGGAACTCTGGAACAAGCCGGCCTACAAAACGACGAGATCATCATACGATCAACCGGTTGCCCCAATGGTTGCGCACGTCCGTATCTCGGCGAAATTGGACTCGTCGGCAAAGTACCCGGCAAATACAATCTTTATCTCGGAGCGGGCTTTGGGGGTGAACGTTTAAACAAGTTATATCGTACCTCCTTGACCAATAACGAGATTATCGAAGCACTTCAGCCCATACTTTTCGCCTACGCAAAAGAGCGTGAGGCGGGTGAACGCTTTGGTGATTTCACGGTTCGCAAAGGCTATGTACAGGCAACAACAGCGGGAAACAGCTTTCACGCGAATCTTTCGGAGTCTGCTTAACAGCGGAATATAGCTGTTGAAAGCGAGACTCGGTGAGGATCGATCGCGTTTGATCAGTCATCGATTCGTTCGTGCCCGTGTTCAGCTGCGCCTTGTCTTTGCCGGCAGTCTGGCGCATTGATTGCTCCCGCAGTCCTTGCTCAAAGGTTGCAGGACTATTTTAGGGACACTTAGTTTTTTGTGAAGCAAGGGACAGTATTCTCTCTTTTACAGCGATTTTATCTGTTTTTGAGATAACCTGAATAGGTTATTTATTTTTTTATATATAAGGTGTACTATTTATAGTTTATAAATAGGATAATTTATTCTATAGTACAAACTTATGGATAGAGCGACCGTTTTAAATAATCATTCTCGCATCAGTCGGGCAGGGAAGAGGCAGTATCATCTCTGGCTATTTTCCGGTACCAGCCTAGAGATAAATTTGTTTCAGCGGTTTGTTTTTATTCTTCTTCTTTGGGCGCCCCAAACGAGTTTTTCAAACAATGACAAAGAAAATACGAAGCATTCGGTTCCTGAAATCTCTCAAAGTGTAGCAGTTCCGGATTCATCGAACTCGCCAGTTGTAAGCTTGGATACCAGCACAGTACCCGTTCTCCCGTCTGTCGAAACGGATTTGCAGGAGGCAGACGATTCGGAAGAGGTGCCGGTTTATGTGCTGGAAGATTTTGTCGTCACTACAGAACAAGATCGTGGCTATTATTCTGCCAATGCATTGGCCGGTACACGGACGAATCAGGCGCTCAAGGATACACCAATGACGGTTAGTGTGATTAACCAGCAGTTAATTGAAGATCTGAATTTGAGCCTAATGGACGATATCGGCGCGGCCATGGCAGGCGTTGAAGAGGAAGGTGAAAGCTTCAGTAATAATATTCTACGGCTGCGTAGCTTTCAGGTGAGAAACCAGCTTTTCGAATTTTTCCCACGCTCGGCTGCACTGAATTTCTACAACATCGAACGGGTCGAGGTGATTCGTGGAGCAAACAGCCTTGTTTATGGTCAGGCATCCCCGGGAGGTAAGGCCAATATGCTTCCGAAAAAGGCACTTTTTGAAAACGACAAGCTGAAAGTTGAGACCGAGCAGGGAGAAAACGGCTATTCCCGCACCACAGTTGACGCAAATTATCAAATTAACGACAAAGTTGCTGTGCGCCTAATGGGTGTGACGCTTCAGTCTGAATTTGATCAGAGATACAAGCTGTTTGAATTTGATGGTGCGACTGCTGCTGTCACCTTTCGTCCCAATCAACGGACTTCGCTTGATCTTCATTTGGAATATTTGGATGGAGTGCGTAATAATCCCCGTGCTATTGAAAAGAATCAAACGCATCGTCTGGGTTATACAGGCATTCTGACTGATCTGCCTATGACGCCGGATGTTGTCGGCTTGCTCAGTGAGGGTGCCCTAAACGAGATCATTGAACATGAGGACAAGCTAGCTGAATATATAGCCTCCGGTATACCCAACTCTGCTGAGATTAATCGAATCAATCAGAATTTAGATAGGCGACAATTGAACATTGAAAGTGCGGAGGACCTGAAGCAATTTTTGAGTCCCATTTTATACAAGAATGTTGGCAGCACGAGTGGGCCGGATAATGTGCGAGACTCATCCGGTGGCTATATTTTAGGCAATTTGACGCATAGATTTACCGATGATTTATCGTTAAAATTCAGTGCCGCCCACGAGTCGATGAATGGGGACCATCTATTACGCTTGGGAAACCCATTACAGCTCTCAAGCGGCACAAGTCCGAAGTCAGATAAAGGATTAGAGCCGAATGCAAACATCGAATATGATCCGGAAAATCCGGATCCTGATGTCATGCCCTCGCCTGTACAAAAGCTCTACTGGCGGTCTCAGGATGTAGACAACCGGATCCATGCTTTGCGTACAACTTTTTCCCTCGATGCGGAAGTTTTTGGAACCAAACAGCAGCTCTTACTGGGACTGGATTTTGATCGTATCACAAATAAACTTCGCTCCTACGATTTGATCTATGACGGGGCTAAAGTCAGTGACACCGGATATTGGGATCCGCGATCCCGCGTGCAGGACTACTTTCGGCTGAGTGACTTACTTTCATCCAACAGCCCGGGCATACGATACAATAATAAATCCGACTTTAGTCAGAATTTTAACAGCAACGCGGGGTACTGGGAATTGAATCCGCGATTCTTTAATCAGTTTATCAACATTGAGCCTGGCGGCACCCTGCAAGGTCGATCGGGGCATTTTCAATTATCAGAAAAGAAGGAGAACCGGGTTCATACAAGCGCTCTTTGGCTGGCTGCACAGGGCAGTTATATGCGTGGCCGTTTGAATACCCTCTTTGGTGTACGGCTGGATCATATCCAATTGAAATCAGAGGTGACCAATTATTTTTTAACTAACACTGACGCCAGTTCGACGAATCCAACAAGTGACCGGGTCACCGGACGCGATCCGCTGTACAGTCGCACCAAAGCGCACTATACCCATGCCAGCCCAACGATAGGTGGACTCCTTTGGCTAAACGATTCTCTAGCAGTTTTTGGCAACTTCGCCAAGTCGATCCAATCGCCAATCGGTGCACAACTGGATCCGACAGGAAAGAATATCGATCCGGAGTACGGCACTGGTTACGAAGGGGGAATAAAGTTAGAGTTTTTGGATGGGCAATTGAGCGGTCAATTGACTACTTATTTGATAAAGAAAAAAAATGATCATCTTACACGATTGACCAACTTACAACTGGAGACGCTCTATCCGGAAGATGAATATGAGGACATTTATGTAAACAACGGGTCGAGAAATGTTTTCACACCGGTGGGTCGTCAGGTTGGCGGAATCACGGTGGAGGCAAAAGGTTTTGAAGCCGACATCTTCTACAACCCGACATCCCGACATTCTCTTTCACTGGCCTACGCGTATTCGGATCCTAGTTTTAAAAGTACTCCCGGCGGTATTGCGGACGGTTTCAAGTATCCGGGCTTTGCCTTTCACTCAGTCAATTTGATTGGGCGCTATAGTTTCGACTACAAGGGACCGCTCAAGGGATTTTATGTTGGCGGTAACCAGAAGTACCGCTCGGAGTCGTATTACAACAAGCTTTATGTCGATATCGATGGAGATACTAGAGCCGATGCAGCGGATGAAAATGCCCGTTCCTATGAACTGTGGTTAGAGGATCATTTTGAAACAACGGTTTTCTTTGGTTGGAGCGGACTATTGAAGAAAGCTCCGGGAGACCCTCGACTGAACCTACAACTTACGGTGAATAACTTGTTTGATGAAATTGACTTGATCAATACCGGGTTGACTGCGCGCTACACAAACGGACGTCGCTTCAGTCTGCGTGCTTCCCTGCAATTCTAATGCGCCATAGAACAAGGCAGTAGTCCCCGGGTGAAAGAGAAATACCGGCAAACCGCGGTAATCGGAGCGATTAATCGAGATCGAATTCGAGTACGTAGCCGACTCGATCTTTTTTCAATTTAGGCAGACTAACTTCGATGCCGTCCTGAGTTTCGTTCCACTTTACACGAGCCCACTTGTGTCCCAGTAGTTTAACTTTTTGGATCGGTTCGCCCTTGAGTGATTCGATGACAACGGTCCGCGTCTCGGGGTGACCCAGTGCTATGGCATAGACTTTATCGTCCTTTTGAGTGAACCAGAAGTCGTCTCCTTTAAAGTCGAAATTCAGATCCTTCTTCACTTTGCGGCGATGCTCAGTGCCTCGAATGTCGAGGTTGCCGGAACCTTCATGGTCAACGCGCCAGGGCTTCGTTCCATAGATCGCTTCCCCGTTTATTGTAAGCCAATCGCCAACAGTACGCAGGCTAGCGACGGCCGGAGAAGGGATAACCCCTCGACCATCCGGACCGACATTAAGAAGCAGATTCCCGCCCTTGCTGGCATTTGCGACCAACCAATAGAGGATCTCGATGGGGGATTTCCAATCATCATCATAGGACTTGTAGCCCCAGGAATTGTTGGTCGTGGCAACGCACTCCCAAGCATTTTCGCTAATGCTTTCCGGAATTACATTATCCCCGGGTATGCCGAAATCGCCGAAGTCATTACCGATTCGTTGATTGACCAATATTTCCGGATCTGCCGCATAGACAGTCTTGTAGAAGTCGAAGCTGTTCTGCGCGGGAATATAAATCGGGGTGTCGAACCAGATTTCACACAACTCGTAATTGCTCACAAGTTCGTGCACCTGGGGCAGTGACTTGTTAATGATATAGTCGTCAAATTTGACCGGTGCAGGATCGAAGTAATTGGCAAACACCTTTTTCTTTGGCTTTTCCGGACCATAGTCTTTGATCCCGGAGTCACCCCCATCGCGCCAATCCAGCGCATGCGAATAGTAGACCCCAAAGTCGATCCCCGCCTTTTTGCAGGCCTGCTCCAGTTCACGGATAATATCCCGACCAAAGGGCGTGGCATCGACTGCATTGAAATCGCTGACAGCAGAGTCGAACAAGGCAAAGCCATCATGGTGTTTCGAGGTAATGACCATGTACCGCATGCCTGCTGCTTGGGCAATCGCGACCCACTCATCGGCGTCAAAGAGGGTGGGGTTAAAGTCATCGGCTAATTTTGCATACTCCGTACGAGGGATTTCTTTGCGACGCATGATCCACTCCGCTACCTTTGGCCCGGTTCCGCCCTCGTCCATTCTCTTGCCTTGGTAGACACCGCCGAGCGTGGAATAGATCCCCCAGTGGATAAACATGCCGTATTTGTTCTCCTTGAAGCGTTGGTGGCCACGTTGCTTGGCCGGCGATGAAGCCATAGGAAGCCATTCCGCTTCGAGCGCGAGCATTTCTGGCGAACCGGGCACGCCTGAACCCCAAGGACCGGATGCCTGTAAAGTCAGGGATGAAAAGGTAGAAAATGCCGCATATACGATGAGCTGGGTAAGTCGCTTTTGAATCATAGTAAGGGAGAATATTGTCTGCTTTTGGGGATAGGGAACTTGAATTATTTTATGAGTAAATGAGAGGACAAAATCGCTCCATAGATTACTGTTTATTTTTGCTTGGGGAGAGTAGGGGATCTTGCATTTCCCGGCCTAGGGTGATCAAGGCGGATCGAAGCGCTTCCTGCATCTTCCGTTGACTGGTCGTTGGGTTCATTGGCCGGGCAAGGTCCGGTCGGGCTAGATCAACCATCTCCATAGGATCTTCCCGTAAATTGTAGAGTCGCTCCACACCGATTCCAGGATAATGTATGAGTTTCCAATCGCCCATCCGGATCATCCGCTGGCGATCGAGATAGGCACCGTAAACCGCATCATAGTGTGTCTTCTCAACTCCTTTGAGCAGGGGTAATAGGCTTTTAAAATCAACTCCGGAGACCTCTTTAAGACCTGCTAGCTCGAGGGTTGTCGGCATGATGTCCTGCAGGTAGATCGGTGTATCGATGCGTGCGCCGGCGGAAACTTCGGGGCCAACAACAATGAAGGGCACCCGCATGCTGTGCTCGTACATGTTTTGCTTGCCCGAGAGACCATGCCGACCCACGGCCAAGCCGTGATCCGCAGTAAAAAAGATCCATGTATTATCGGCACGACCAGACGCTTCTAGCGCCTCGAGGATGCGTCCGATTTGCGCGTCCATATGAGTGACGATCGCAAAATATTCCTGCCGGTTGACTTGTACGCTGTATTCCGTTCGGGGATAGGGCATGAGACGTTCATCGCGAAGCATCTTGCCAAAGGCGGGCTCAGCAAAAGGGTATTCCGGAAGAAAGTTATCAGGCATTTCCACTCGTTCGAGGGGATAACGATCAACAAACTCTTTGGGTGCCTGGCGGGGGTCGTGGGGTGCATTAAACGCTAGGTACATGAAAAAGGGATCTTCCTCTTCGGCTGCCTGTTGGATAAACGTAATTCCATCGTCAGCCAGAACTTCACTCCAGTGTTTGCCGCCTTCCCAAAATCCGCCTTGTTCGGGATCCCAGGGTTTCCATCCGCTCTGGTAGGCTTCAGGATCGACAGGACGGTTATAGCCGGGCGGTAACTCATCGTCTGCCGGTACGACTTTCCGATTATGACCGTCTGCCGCGACTACTTTATGGACATAGCCATCTGCCGGCATTCCCGGGCGTACGTTCTCGACTACTTCAAAAACAGAGTCTGCTTTGACTGGCAGATGCCACTTGCCTGCCATGTAGGTCTTGTAGCCGGCCTGCTGTAGGCGCTGCGGCCAGAACTGACCGTTGCCAGCACACTGCCGGAGTTTTGGGGGCGTCGCATTCCAGACGAAACGACCAGAATTAAGCATCGCCCGACTGGCGATGCAAACGGCCGGTGAATAGGAGCCCATATTGTAGGCGCCGGTAAACATTGTACCTTTTTCCGCCAGTCGATCGAGATTGGGTGTATCAATATCGAGACACTGAGCTGCCCGCAGGGTCTCGAAGCTCATGTCATCTGCCAGAATGAAAAGAATATTCGGTTTGTTGACTGAACCAATCGCAAAGGTAGCCAATAGTACGAATAATGAAGAAAGGAAAAGAGGTATCTGAGACATATTTTTAGGTGAAGAGCAGACGAACAAGTACAGTCGAGTAAGTCAAAAACAGTATTCAAAATTGTAAAAGGATGGAAGCATTGCGACAATACACGTGTTCATGCGTACATAATCGGATTGTCCCATAATGTGAGGTATATACTACGTTGCATGACCCATTCGACTACAGGTAGAGTGTATTCTTATTGAAATCATGATCGGATGAATCAGTGTTACGTTTTCGCTTTTTAAGTCACCTGCTATGGCGAACATAGACAAATCATCAAGTAGACTTATCGCTTTGTCGGCCTGGGTACTGTCAGTCGCTTTTGTGCCGGCAGCCAAATCCTATCAGTCCAGCTTTACCTCGTCCTCCGTCATTCGAAGCTCACTGGAGGTTCGGCCTCTTGAAGAACTGATTGAAAAGGAAATCACCATAAAAAAACGTCTTCAGGAACTGGCTGCTTTTGAATTTGCCCAAGGCAATGCCCCATCGGGCTATCTGATTGATAAAAAGTCGGCACCCGGTGAGACGGTCTGGATCGAAGTCAGTTGGGGGGAGGAACGAATGATTGATCAGATCATCTTATCTCCGGTTATTTCTTCCCAGAACCGTGGACACACCTCCCCTTATTTCCCAAACCGCTTCCAAGTCTACATACGTAACAGCCAGGGCGAGACGCTTGTAGATGAACGTATTTCCGATCATGTCGTCCCGGACTTTATTGCCCCCTATTGTATTGAAATCCCACCGACGCCGGCGTCGGCCGTCCGGGTAGTGGCTGATGGAGACAGCGCTATCGGTAGTGTTGGGTTTAATGAAATCCTAGTATTCAGTGGTCATGAAAATGTCGCACTTCATCAGTCGGTCACTTCTTCTGAGCCCGAGTATGAACAAACACTAATCCGCTGGAAAAAGGACTTTTTAGTTGATGGATATTTACCGTATCAAGTGGGTCCTGCCAGTACGAATGTTGGGTTCCGGTTTGATCACACGAGGCATCCGCTGCGTTCGATAACGATGGATCTAGGTGAAGTCCTATCTATTTCAGCAATTCACCTGCATCCTAACCTCGGTGATAGTCTTCTCCCTCAGGGCACCGGCCCGGGCTATGGTTTCCCTACGAAGCTAAGTCTGGAAGTTTCGATGGATGCAGACTTTACCGATGTGAAAACCGTAGCTGTCTATCCGGAAAGATTCATTAACTCGGGGAATCGTACCGTCATGTTTCCGATAGCTGGGCAGGAAGCGCGTTATATTCGATTAAACATTCTTCGTCTCTTTCGCGCTCCACACTTCGACCGGAGTATGAACTCGTTTGCTTTGTCCGAAATTGAGGTTTTCTCAGAGGGTTTTCGTTGCTCCACCGGCAAGTCACTAAAACTTGGTTACAGTGATACTTATCTGAAGCAAATCAGTGAAGAAAGCATCCGTACGTTGAACGATGGAATTGCGCAGTTTGGAGAGATTCCTTATGTGGATATTTGGTTAGCAGAGCTTTCGGAACGTTTCGACCTAGAGTCTACACTCGTTGAAATCGCTCATGTCATACGGATGCGTCATGAAAAACAATCCAAGCGTCTACAGATAGCCGGGCTGGTCATTGCGGTTCTTGCCGTCGCTCTTCTGATCCTTTATATTTTTCATCGTTATCGTCAGCAGAAGGTCGCTCACCAAACTCGTGAACAAATCGCCGCAGATCTACATGACGATCTTGGTGCCGACCTCGACACCATTACTATGCTGGGCAGACTGGCTGCAAAAGATAATTGCTCTGCCGGCAAACAAGCTTCGTACATCGATAATATTATTAATATTGCCCGGCACAGTTCTGATTATACCCGGCATTTGATTAGTATCATTGGCAAGGGAGGTGACGGCGGATCTCTTCTGCGGCAAATGCGTAAGACCTCCGATCGCATGCTGGCTGATTACCAGACGGATTTTCATACCGATGGGTTTGAGCCTCTTGATACAATACGTCCGGAATCCTGCCTCGATATTCTCCTTTTTTATAAGGAAGCACTGCACAATATTATCAAACACGCTGATGCAGATCGTGTGGATACTTCAGTCCGACTTAGCGGTAGACAATTCCGTCTACAAGTCTGCGATAATGGAGTCGGCCATGCAGCGGATGGCGTTAGAATATCGCACGCCTTAAAAAAACGGGCGACCCGTCTTGGCGGTAAAGCAAATTCAGAGAACAATCCAGAAGGGGGTGTGACGATACATCTCAGCTGCAAGCTCTGAGCCATTTCAATAAAAATTTAAATATGGATACATCCGAACAAAAAAAACTTCATATCATCCTCATCGAAGACAATCCGAACTTTCGAAAAGTTCTGCGAGAAGCACTGGATGACAGTGAATATGTTACCATTGGCAATGACTTCGGTAACTGCGAGCGGGCTCTCAAATATTTGGCATCTGCAACTACAGTGCCACCGGACGTAGTTCTGCTCGACCTCGAACTTCCGGGTATGGGAGGCCTCGATGCCATCGCGCCGATCCAAACTCAGTGCCCGAAGACCCGTATCATCGTGCTCACCCGTTCGGAGGATGAAACCAAGGTCGTCCAAGCGATCTCTCGTGGTGCCTCCGGTTACCTCCTCAAATCATCCAGCTTAGAGAAAATTGAGCAGTCCATACAGGATGTCGGTGCAGGTGGAGCCTCTCTTGATCCCCAAGTGGCCAACTACATACTTCGTGCCTTTCAAACAGCGCGACCAGAGCAAACAGTTGAAAATGGACTGTCTAAAAGACAGCTCGAAGTGCTTGAACTCCTTGCCGAAGGCCTCCTCAAAAAGGAGATCGCTGATCGTCTCGATCTTTCTTATCATACTGTCGTCATGCACGTTCGTCACATCTACGACAAACTTCAGGTGCAAAATGTCTCTGCCGCCGTCGCCAAAGCGATTAAAAGAGGCATTATTTAAACCTATTTGACTTAAATCGACGACTCAAAAAGTGTTTCTTAGAAGAGGTCTACGTTTTGATTTATCCGGCACATTTTCAATACAGTAGATGAAGTGTTTTGGTTGAAGATGCCTCCGGTGGCACAGCCATATGTCTGCCTGTTGAGCCAATAGCCAACTATATCTATTCGCTACTTCGGTCTTCAGTCGCCGAGCAACTCTGTCATCCGATTGCAACGATTTCGTTTAAAGGCGTTCCGACTCAAAGTCTTTGAAGTTGGCGCTCTCTAATACCACGCGAAGTCAACCCTCATATTACCGGGCGAACCTAAGCTACATACAGTTTTCTGGGTACACATTAATATGCGTATTATTGCCTATTGCATAATGAGTTATATCATCCATTATATTGTAAACTAAAGTAACCATTTATTTAATACCAACCTATGAAATCCGCAAGATATATCCTCTTTTATCTTCTCTGCATTTTTGCCTCGGGTAAATACGCATTCTCGCAAAACACGCTTTGGCAGGGATCCCAAAGCAGCGATTTTAACACAGCAGGCAATTGGAACTTTGGTACCCCTACCCCTACAGATAGAACGATTGGCACCATTCGAGAAGGGGGCTATGCAAATCCAAACCCGGTGCTTTCGGAAAGTGCGAGCATGGGCCAACTGAGGATCGGGCAACTCGGTGGTGGGGCAGGAACCACGCCGACG
>CENU01111137.1_pt1 | contig 28723 bp, 31 predicted proteins | sample 361331 | NCBI WGS metagenome assembly CENU01 (sample SAMEA2619766, study PRJEB7988) | marine metagenome | isolation source: saline water (ENVO:00002010), including | reverse complement strand
AAAGGCGCGCTCACTTCCTGCCCATGGCGCTGACACAGCATAAAAATATCCGCTCAGCGGGTCGGCGACCCTAGATTCACTTTGAAACCGGATGTGCTGACACCTTAGCGACGCCGTGAGATTCTGAGCAGCTTCGTCCTGCACAATTCCGGCATCGAGCAAGCCCACGGTAAGTGTCTGCCAGAGTTTTTCCTCACAAAAACGAACGTTTAAATGATCGTTCTCATCGCATTCCCAGCGGTTGACGCTCCCTCGAAAGCTCAGCGACATAGACGTTCCCTCAAAATCCCCAGCTAAATTCCCGTGACCAAGATGAGCAGTACGGCGGGCACCACGAGAAACCGAATAGAGCGGTACCAGATGGAGAACCAACGCTCACTGCCAACGGCCAGTTCATCCGCGCTGATGTTCGCGGGAAGACGCCAGGCCACGAACAGGGCGATCAGCAACCCGCCCAGCGGAAGAAAAATTTGATTGGGCAGATAGTCCAACCAATGGTTCAGGGTCTGGCTACCGATCAGCACGCCCGCCCAAAAATTGTAGCTCAGGGCGCTGATCAAGCTCACGGCCATAATCAGCCCGCAGACCAAGGCGGTAGCGCGGCGACGCCCCAGGGATAAACGCTCCTCCGCCATACTGACCATGGGCTCGGTTAAACCCACCATGGACGTTACCGCCGCTACGGATAACAAGAGGAAGAAGGCAATGGCGACCCAAGGACCCCCGGACATCTGGGCGAAAGCCAAGGGTAGGGTGTTGAAAATCAGTCCGCTTCCCTGAGCCGGATCAAGACCGCCATGAAAGACCATGGGAAAGATCACCAACCCCGCCACCAGCGCAACCGCCGTATCCGCAGCGACAATAATCAAGGCAGAACGAGCTATGGAGATTTCCTTAGGCAGATAAGCGCCAAAAATCATCATCCCCGCCATGGCAACTCCGATGGAAAAAAACGCCTGGCCGAGAGCCGCAAGAAAGGTGTCCGGACCAACTTTTGAAAAGTCTGGTTGAAAGAGATATTGAATGGCCTCAGGCATGCCGCCAGCAAAGACGTTGTAGATCATCAGCATCAGCAACAGAGCAAAGAGCGTGGGCATAAGCACCTTCACCGCACGCTCGATACCCTTTTCTAATCCGGCGCTGAGAATCAAACCCGTTAACGAAAGCGCGATGAAACTCCATAGGCCCAGCCGCGTTGGGGAGGCAAGCAGCGCATCAAAGGTGGCGGCAGCATCTGCACCTGTTTGCGAAGCGACCGCCCCGTTCAATGCCAGAAAACAATAGTAAAGCACCCAGCCCGCAACCACTGCGTAGACGGTCATAATGGAAAACGCCGTGAGCTGATTCAGATAGCCGATGCCGGCCCATCGCTGGCTTAATCCTCCCTCGAGCGCAACGTTTGCAACGGCGCGCACGGGCGCCATCCCGCCCCGCCGACCCACTAGCAGTTCCGCCATCAGGATAGGAACCCCAATCACGAAGGCACAGGCGAGATAAATAATAACAAAGGCCGAACCACCGTTTTCACCGGTGACGTAGGGAAAGCGCCAAATATTGCCGAGCCCAACGGCAAATCCAATCGAAGCGAGCAGAAACGCCCCTCGCGACCCCCACTGACGATTGGCTGCAACCATTACTTACGCTCCTCTTCGCATTCCACGCCTAAGCAGGGAGTACCCTGCCCTGCTGGCCCTCACCTGAACACCCAATGCCGCAGCCTTTCATGTTCACGGATTTTGATTGATCGGCGCGATTTCAAAACCCGCACGGCGTGCAAGCAAGTAGCACAGGACGCCGATCACGACCAAGCCGAGGGCCAACAAGCCCTCAACGGGTCTGGCCTGAACCAAATAAAACAGGGTCCAAGAAATAACCCCAGCAAAAACGAGCATAGGCAAGGGATACCAGGGTAAGCGGAAGGGTCGCACAAGATCTGGCTCACGATATCGCAGCACCCCAAGGCCGATAACCGTAAGGAGTGAATTAAACGCAAGAATCGCCCCTGAAAATACGATGATGCTTTCAAAGGTAGCCGTTAGGATCATCACTAGCGTCAGCCCAGTTTGCAGCAAGATTGCGTTCCCAGGTACGTCGTGGGCATTAGTTTGCCCCAGCCACGAGAAGGCCTTGAAATCCTCGCCCATCACCTGCAGCGCTCTGGGCCCGGCCAGCAACATTGCACTAACGGTTGAAATTAGCAGAAATCCGAGCATCAGAGACGTTGCTTGGGCGCCCAATGGACCAAAGGCGTAATTCGCAACCACATAGCCGATTTCTATCTTTCCAGCCATCTCCTCCATTGGCGCTAGGCCTAAAAAAGTGATGTGCAGCGCCAAATAGAGCAGGGCAACCACCCCGGTACCGACAATCAGAATCCTCGGAATGGATCGTGAAGGGTTGTCGAGTTCGCCACTTAAATAGGTTGCGGCATTCCAACCCGTATAGGCGTAATTCACGAAGATAAGACCCACGGCAAAGCCAGTGCTGCTCATCAACGTTAGATCGGATGCGGTTGGCGACCAGGTGACAGGCTGTACCGAATCAGTAAACCCCCAGGCCAATGCCATAAAACATAAAATCAGCGCGATCTTGGCGGAGGTAAAGATTTGCTGGAAGAGCCCACTGCCTCCGCGACTCCTCAGGTGGATTCCTCCAATCAACACGACCACAACGCAGCCCAATAGGGTGGCGGGAAGGTCAGGAAAGACTGCCTGAATATAGGTGGCTCCGGTAATCGCCGCGGCTGCCGTTGGCGCAGAAAAACCAACCGTCACCGAGATCCAACCGGACGTGAAGCCCGCACCGGGATGATAGATGCGCCCCAGGAAATGATACTCGCCACCGGATCGCGGAAGCGCCGTTGCTAATTCCGCATAACAAAGCGCGCCACAAAGTGCGACCAGGGCACCAACGGACCAGAGCAGCAGGATGACAAAGGGGCTTTGGATGTCCAGTAACTGAAATCCCAGGCTGGTGAACACCCCGGTGCCGACCATGTTCGCAATAACTAACATTATCGCCGTTCGTGAGGAGAAAAAGCTGGGAGACTGGGGCATCCTAGGCACTCGGTTCTGCTTCATAAGTTGGCCCATCAACGCATCTACTGATTCAACCACATCAGCAGCATGCCTCGACGGTGGTCCAGCAGGGGTTAAGGGGTTCAAGGTTATGACGATAAATGAATTAGCAACGGAATCAAACTACAGCATCAGACCCGCTACGGAGGCGGATCGCGAGGGCCTGCACGAACTTGTTCCGCTGCTCGCGGATTTTGATATTCCGCCTAACCGTCGCGCTGAACACCTATGGCAGGGTGATGCGCAAACCGTAGACCGGTTCTTCAGCGGCGAGGACCCTCACGTCGCCATAGATGTGGCCGCAACGGCTGATAACGTTTTATTGGGCTTGGCCATCACGCGTATCGGGGAAGAACTTCTTAGCCACACACCAAGCGCTCACCTGGAAGCCTTAGTTGTCGCCCCAACGGCTCGCGGCCTGGGTTTGGGTAGAAAGCTCCTCGCGACCAGCGAAGCGCGAGCCCGATCCAGCGGCGCCGAATCGCTAACGCTGCACGTATTCAATCGAAACCAACGGGCCAAGTCCCTGTATGCGGACGCAGGGTTTGATCAGGAACTCATCAGAGCGATTAAATGGCTTACCTAGCCCTTCAGGTCGCCCTATAGTTCCCGGGACGTTTCTCGAAGAAGGCCTCTATCGCCTCCATGTGATCGGGTTCCGCATGGCAGACCGCTTGAAAAGACGCAGACTTATCCAGCAATTGATCCAAGGAAGCCCCTTGGCTTGAGCGCAGAAGCTGTTTCGTTAGCCTTACGGCATGGGGTGGATTCGCCGCAATAGCGGCTGCCAGTTGCTGGGCGCGCGCCACCAGGGCTTCGGGTTCTACCACCTCCGAGACCAAACCCATGCTAAGTGCGTCTGCGGCCTGCACCGGCTCTCCGGTAAAGGCCATGAGGCTGGCATTGGAGTGGCCCACCACGCGCGGCAGGAACCAAGCGCCACCGTCTCCCGGGATCAGGCCTAGTTTGGCGAAACTCTCCGCAAACATTGCTCGAGAGCTCGCGATGCGAATATCACACATGGTTGCTAGGTCGCACCCGGCACCCACTGCGGGGCCGTTCACCGCTGCAATTATAGGCACGTTGAGCGCGTAAACGGCCCGCGGAATCCGTTGAATGCCATGCCGATAGGCCTCGGCCTGATCAAAGGGGTCACCACTGAACATGCCGGTACGATCCCTCATATCCTTTACGTTTCCTCCAGCACAGAAAGCAGAGCCCTCGCCGGTCAAGACCACCGCGCGAACGGACATATCGTTGTTGATGTCAGTGCAGGTTTGCTCGATATCATCAAACTGCTCGGGACCGGTCAGCGCATTCCTCGTTTCCGGGCTGGACATGGTGAGCGTGAGTACATGTTCTTCTTGGCTGCGGCGTAAAAACGGCATCGTTGATCCTCGGCTATGCGATTGGCTGCTGAAACAAAATTTCGCCAGAGTCTGCGCAACTGAGTCGCCTTTCGCAAGTCAGCGCCTAGGCGGCCAGACAGTGCTAAATTGTGCTGATGCAGAGAAGAGTGAATCCATGATCTCATCCGAAGACCTGAGCTGTCTGGTGCTTTGCGGCGGCCAGGGCAGCCGCTTGGGCCACGCCGACAAGCCCCTGTTGGAATTCAACCGCGAGGGCCAATCAAAACCCATGGTAGATCATGTCTTGGCCACCCTACCTAAGCACACGCCGACACTGATCAGCGCAAACCGCAATCACCAGCGCTATGCCAGGCGGGGCAAGGTCGTGGGAGACGATGAATGCGATCTGCAGGTTTTCGGACCCTTGGCTGGCGTTTACGCTGCGCTTCGGCAGCTCGACAGCCCCTGGCTGCTGGTCTGCCCCGGAGACATGCCCCTACTACCACAGGGTTGGTATGAGCCCCTACTGGCAACCCATCCGGAACAGGCGACCCTGCTGCATGACGGCCAGCGCCTCCAGCCCCTCCTCTGCTGCCTACCCCAACAGGCAAGCGCCTCCCTCAGGCGTTATCTCGAGGAAGGAAAGTACAGCGTAAAGGCTTGGTTAAAACAGATTGGCGCAGCGGTTGTGCCCGCTCACGGATCCGTAACGGCAAATGCACGTTACTATCAAAACATCAACAGTCCCGAGGACTGGTATCGAGCCAGCCCCTAGCACTGTTTGGGATTTGGGAAGGTGTCTAGGTGTTCCTCGCCCGCACGCGGCTGCACACAATCAAAGTCTTTTTCTATCATCAGCCTCAGCGGCCCGGACGCTAGGCCACTTTCTCCGCCCACGGTGGTCTCCTCTGAATTGGACCAGGCCCTCAGCAGCGTCGACGGCACCGTGACGTTCAGCGCATAGTGGTCATCAAGCCGAGAAAAGCGCGCTTCCACCCCACCGTCGCCCGGGCAAAGTGAATACCTGAGTTCTTCTCCGCCAGGGAAGTGCGTGCACTCGGCCACACGCTCCCCTATGGCAAGGGTTTCGGTTTCGCTCACGGTCAGTCGAAGCCGAAGCGAATCGCCGAGTATGCGCAATTTCATTTAGTCTCTATCCGTCCCCGATTTGAGACTGAATGTAGTTCTCCACCCCAGTTTTTTCAATCAGCTGAAGCTGAGTTTCCAGCCAGTCAACATGTTCTTCCTCGGAGGCCAAGATGTCGCGAAGTAGCTGTCGGGTTACGAAGTCCTGGCATCCCTCACAGTGAGCAACGCCCTCTCGAAGGTCAGGCAGTGCAATCATTTCCAGGGCAAGATCGCATTCCAGGATCTCTCTCACATTCTGGCCGATCATAAGCTTGCCTAAGTCCTGAAGATTGGGCAGCCCGTCTAGAAAGAGAATGCGCTCTATTAGCGCGTCAGCGTGCTTCATTTCGTCCACTGACTCGCCCATTTCGTATTTTCCGAGCCGCTTTAAGCCCCAATCATCCAGCATCTTTGAATGCAGGAAATACTGGTTGATGGCCGTCAGTTCGTTTTTGAGCACCTTGTTAAGGCATTCGATGACCTTAGGATCTAAAGACTTCATCCATTCTTCCTAGCGTTGAGTTAGTAGGATGTTGCCTAAAATCGCGCCCAAAGACAAACAAAAATTTCCGTAACTTACTGATTTATAACGATAATTATTCTCAATAGCATGCTATTCCCAAGCAAAAACGGGTCTCATTGTGAAAAACGTATTGCTACCGAGAATGATTTGCATTTAGAATACCATCTCTAAAAAGGGGTGTGCTCAATGTATATCTGCCTGTGCAATGCTGTGACCGATCAAGACATCTCAGATGCCGTGCAATCTGGCGCAAAGACGTTTAGTCAGGTTCAGAGTCAGCTTGCCGTCAGCACCGGCTGCGGACGCTGCGAGCCCATGGCTCAGGCAGTTTTGGCACAAACCCTTGCCGGTGAAGATGCCCTGGGCCGACGCCCCCATAATCTGGCCGACCTCGTCTACGCTGCTTAAGTCTGCAGCCCTCCCCCGCCAAAAATGCGCTCAAAGTGCTCGGGACACCGATCACAGATTGTGTTCCAATTTAATCAACTCACCTACCGGAATGCCCGTTGTCCCTGAACCAGCCGGTCGACTATATCGAGCGTACGCGCACACTTTACGAATCTCTTAGCTACCCGCCCTACGGCTGGGTAAGAAGCGACAGCGCCGTACCCCTTGCCGTATCCACCAAACCTGGAAAAGAATGCCGAGTGGCGCTCATCGGTTCTGGCGGAATATATGCTCGTGGGCAGATTGCCTTTCACCATAAGGACGACATCAGTTTTCGGATCATTGACCCGAATACGTCCATAGCTGATCTCAGGGTCACGCATTTCGCCTATGATATGACCTCAGCCCGTCAAGACATCAATTGTGTTCTGCCACTGGAACCCCTTAGACACCTGCAGACAGAGGGCACAATCGCTGACTTGACGGTCTATACGCTTATGGGCGGTATCTACTCCAGCCGACGCGTGACCGAAACCTTGGCACCCGCGTTGACCGCAACTCTGATTCAGGACGAGGTAGACCTGGCCATTCTTGTACCGGTCTGACCCGTCTGCCATCAGTCCGTCGGACTGATCGCACGGAACTTGGAGAGCCAGGGCATCCCCACGGTCTGTCTTTCCAGCGCCAGAACCATATCTGCTGCTGTGATGCCGCCAAGAACGCTCTTCATCGACTACCCCCTAGGCCAAACCGCAGGCAGAGCCCATCACTGCACAGAACAACAGATGATTCTGAAGACTGCGCTGAGAGCCCTCGAGGAAATGAACAGGAGCGGTGACATTTGGGACCTCCCCCTGGCATGGCCCGAGGGACCCGGCTGGAAAGAGAACGCCATGACCCAGGACGATCGCCTTGAGCGGCATGCGTTCCCCCAGTACCAGTTTTCAGAGGATGCCACTGTGGCTTCCCCATCCTGTCCTACCTGCCGGTTCCTGGACTAGCCGAGCATCACCTGACGGTCCGGCCTCCTAAGCGTGGGTGCGGTCACCGTCTTTGCATAGCTCGGGCTGGGCATCCTGATGAGCGAGTTGGGACATAATCATCCCCCCCAGCATCAGGGCACAGCCGAACATCTGCCGGGGCGTCAGCCATTCATCCAGAATCAAATAGCCCCCGAGGGCACCGAAAACTGCCTCGAGACTGAGGATAATAGCCGCATGGGAAGGGTTGGCATCCGCCTGTGCAATAACCTGCAGGGTATAGGCGACACCAACCGTCAGGATACCGGCATAGGCCAGGGTGGGCGCAGCGTTGATGATCCCAACGGAGGTCGTCACTTCGTCGGTCAGCGTTAGGGACACAAACAGACCCAGAGTGCCACACACCAAGAATTGTCCCACGGCCAGTAACAGCCCAGAGACCCGACGTGCAAAGTGATCGATCACCAGAATATGCACTGCCCAAACAACTGCACCCAGCAGCTGTAAGGCGTCCCCATAACCAAGACGGTAAGACTCATTGAACCCCAAGAGCACCAGCCCGACGGCAGCCAACGCGCCGCCCAACCAGGTCATTCGCCCAGTTTTGATGCCCAGAGCGATGCCCATAACCGGCACAAAGACCATATACAGCCCGGTTATAAAACCCGCATTCGATGCCGTTGTATAGAGCAGGCCGACCTGCTGAAAGGCAGAGGCACAAAATAGAACGATGCCTAGCGTGAGGGAGCCCCAAAAAAGAGATTCGTGCTGATCTGCTGAGAGATTGAGGCGGGACCACATCCACCAGATAACGGGCAGAAGGCTTGCCGCCCCCAATAAGAACCTTAGACCGATAAAGGCAAAGGGCCCCAGGTGCGTCATGCCCAAGATCTGCGCCACGAAGCCGAAGCCCCATATCACCGCCGTCACCAGAAGCAAGATGTTAGCCAAAGAATGCTCCCGGCCCAGGCAGCGTTGACCCCAAGGCGCGGCTAGGCGCCTGCGCTAACCGCCAAAGTCGTCAAAGGCAATGTTTTCAGGCTCAACACCCAAATCTTCGAGCATGTTCTGAACAGCCTGAGCCATCATTGGCGGGCCACACATGTAGAACTCACAATCTTCAGGCGATGGATGGTTTTTAAGATAGTTTTCAAAGACCACGTTATGGATGAAGCCGGTATAACCGTCCCAGTTATCCTCTTCTAAGGGGTCCGATAGCGCCACATGGAAATCGAAGTTCTCATTCTTCGCAGCAAGCTCTTCAAACTCTTCGGTATAGAACATCTCCCGCAAAGATCGAGCGCCATACCAGTAGCTCATCTTGGTTTGGGTTCCCTTGCGCTTTAGCTCATCAAAAATATGCGAGCGAAGTGGGGCCATGCCTGCACCGCCACCGATCCAGATTTTCTCTGCAGGCGTATCCTTAACAAAGAAGTCCCCATAAGGCCCGAAGACCGTTACCTTGTCCCCGGGCTTGAGGTTCGCGATATACGAGGTCATTGCGCCAGGGGGCAGATGGTTCATTCGAGGAGGTGGAGGCGATACCCGAATATTGAACTTAAGGATGCCTCGCTCTTCTGGATAATTGGCCATGGAATAGGCGCGAATCGTGGTTTCTTTTACATCGGATTCCAGGTCCCAGAAGTTAAACTTATCCCAGTCTTCTCGGTACTCCTCCTGCACGTCTATGCTCGACCAGGACATTTTATAGGGGGGGATTTCTAGCTGGACATAGCCGCCGGCACGAAAAGCAACGTCCGCGCCCTCCGGCAGCTTTAAATTCAGCTCTTTGATCATCGAAGCAACGTTAGGATTTGAGGTCACCTCGCATTCCCAGCGTTGCACGCCCAGGGCGTCGTCTGGCACCTCGATTTTGAGGTCCTGCTTCACTGCAACCTGGCAGGAAAGACGCCAGCTATCGGAAATTTCACCGCGATTGAAGTGCCCCTCTTCGGTGGCCAGGATACTGCCGCCGCCCTCCAGGACGCGGCACCGGCATTGAGCACAGGTTCCTCCGCCACCACACGCACTGGCCAGAAATACCCCCTGTGCGGCTAACGTGCCCAATAGCTTCCCTCCGGCCGGTACTTCGATGGCCTTCTCTGGGTCGTCATTGATGAGAATAGTCACGTTTCCTGAACTCACGAGGCGCGAACGAGCAAACAAGATCATTGCCACCAGAGCCACTACCGTTACGGTAAACATGACCACTCCGAGCAAAACCGTTGTATCCAACATATTGTCTCCTAAACGCTAAATATCAATGCCGCCGAACGACATAAAGCACATGCTGATCAATCCCACAGAAATAAAGGTGATGCCAAGACCGCGCAGCCCTTCTGGCACATCGCTGTACTTGAGCTTCTCGCGGACGCCCGCCAGGGCGGTTATCGCCAACGCCCAACCCACACCCGCGCCAAGACCGAAGACAACGCTTTCGCCGAAAGTCTGATCCTGGTCGATCATCATCAGCGAGGCGCCTAAAATTGCGCAGTTCACGGTGATTAGGGGCAGAAAGACACCCAGTGCGTTGTATAGCGCGGGGACGTATTTATCTAACACCATTTCAAGTATTTGAACCATGGCGGCTATGACCCCGATGTAGGACAGGAGGCCCAGAAAACTGAGGTCCACGTCCGGGAAGCCGGCCCAGGCCAGAGCCCCTTCTCTGAGGAGCAAATTAAAAATCAGGTTATTAACGGGCACCGTGATCGCCAGCACCACCACCACAGCCACCCCCAGCCCAATGGCGGTGGAGATTTTCTTAGAGATCGCGATAAAGGTGCACATGCCCAGAAAAAAGGTTAGCGCCATATTCTCGATGAATACCGCTCGCACGAAGATACCTAGGTAATGTTCCACTAAAGGGCCCTCTCGTACTGGGTATTCGGCGCTATTTCATATTCGGCTTCTTCCACCTGCTCGGTTTTCCATGCCCTGATGGCCCAGATAAAGAGGCCAATAATGAAAAACGCGCTTGGCGCGAGCAGTAACAACCCGTTGGGCAGGTACCAACCCCCGTTGGCGATGGTTGGAATAATTTCATACCCCAACAATGTGCCCGATCCAAGAGGCTCTCGGATCAGGGCAACGCCGATCAGAATGACGCTGTAGCCCAGCGCGTTGCCAAACCCGTCAAGCGCCGACAGCCAGGGTCCATTCTGCATAGCAAAGGCCTCTGCTCGGCCCATCACGATGCAGTTGGTGATGATAAGACCCACGAAAACCGAAAGGCTTTTAGAGATATCGTAGGCAACAGCCTGCAGCACCTGATCGACCACGATCACCAAGGAGGAAATGATCGTCATCTGGACGATGATCCTGATATTGGTGGGCACGTGGTTGCGCACCAAAGAAACGGCGAGGTTTGACAGGGTACAGACGAAAATCACGGCAGCACACATGACCAGGGTGGTGGCCATATTAATCGTTACAGCCAGAGCCGAGCAGATGCCCAGTACCTGAAGCGCTATAGGATTGTTGTTGAAAATCGGATCGATCAGAACTTCTTTCTGCGTGGCCATGCTCTACCCCCTTGCCAGGCCGTTGATCTTGAGACGCTCAATGTAGGGACCAAAACCCCCTTCACCCGCCCAAAAGTTCACCAGATTCTGTACCCCGCGAGTGGTAAAGGTTGCCCCACTCAGCGCGTCCACCTCGTAACTTGCCGCCACGCTGCTGGCAGGAGAACGCTGCTTAACCAGGCGAACCGCAGGCTTCCCGTTTTCATCAAACAGTCTCACCCCTCGCCACGCGGCCTTCCAGTTCCCGTTATCTACCTCGCCACCGAGTCCCGGCGTTTCTTTATGGTTATAAAAGCCCAGGCCCGTAATGGTATTTAGATCGCTATCCAGAGCCAGGTATCCGTAAAGGGTACCCCAGAGACCATATCCCCGAACGGGGATCACCAGCTTCTCCAAGCCCGTGGGACCCGTTTTTAGATAAACCAGCGAGATATTTTCCCGCCGGCGTAAGGTCGCTATGTCTTCTTCTGTCCCAAGAGAGACCGATTGGCTAGGGCTGCCTGCCGCCTTGATCGGATCGTAGCTAGCGACGTCTACGGCATCGTCGACGTATTCTCCGGTATCCAGATTTACCGCCCTGACCGTAAACTCGGAGAACAGCTCATCCACGGATTCGCCCTCGGGCCCCACCACGCTATCAGCAGCGAGCATACCCGCCGCGCGTAAAATATTTTTCTTCTGATCGAGGATCTTATTCTCTTGCTGGATCGGCTTAAGCATCACCGCCAGGCTTGAGACGACAACGGAGCAGACCAAGCACAAGGCCACCGCAATAAGAAAGGTATTCCCCAGACTATCCCTATTCGTACTAGCCACGAGCAAGCCTCCGTTTAATATTCGACTGCACCACAAAGTGATCGATCAACGGTGCGAAGAGATTTCCAAAGAGAATGGCGAGCATCATGCCCTCTGGGAACGCCGGGTTTACAACCCGAATCAGAACGCACATAAATCCAATCAAAATGCCGTAGAACCATCGACCGTCATTGGTCATGGCAGCGGAAACCGGGTCCGTCGCCATGAACACCATGCCGAAAGCAAAGCCGCCCAGGACCAGGTGCCAATAGAAGGGCATGTCAAACATCGGGTTAGACGATGGAATAAGGTTGAACAGGGACGAGGTCAGCAGCATGCCCAAAAACACACCCGACATGACCCGCCAAGATGCAATGCGGGTGGCACAGAGCAAGACGGCCGCGATCAAAATCGCAAGGGTTGATGTCTCGCCCATGGACCCGGGCATATTGCCAAGGAAGGCGGATATCCAATCCACGCCATAGGGCTCACCAATCGCCGCATTACCCAGCGGCGTCGCTTGCGTCCAGCCATCTACGGCAACCCAGACTGCGTCACCGGACATTTGCGCGGGGTAGGCAAAGTAGAGAAAGGCTCTGCCGGTCAATGCTGGATTAAGGAAGTTCTTCCCAGTTCCACCAAAGACTTCTTTAGCAATCACCACACCAAAAATGACACCCAGAGCGGCCATCCAGAGCGGAATCGAAGGCGGTAGCGTTAACGTGAACAGGATGGAGGTGACGAAGTAGCCCTCATTCACCTCGTGGCCCCGCTTGGCCGCGAACCAGACTTCGAAGGCAATACCCGCAAGAAATACCGTTATATAAAGCGGAACGAAGTAAGCGAGTCCATGTATCAGGCAATCCCATATGCTGGACGGGTCAAAACCGATGAGGCCGTTGACAAAGATACCTCGCCATCCGTCTATGGAAGTTTGACCCAGGGCCTGCATGGCCTCGTTGGCGTTCAGGCCAACGAAATAACTGCCAACAAACACCGGAATAAAGGCGCACAGCCAGACCGTAATCATGATGCGCTTTAAGTCCAAGCTGTCTCGGACATGGGAAGCGCCATCCGTTATCTTCCCTGGGGTATATAACGCCGTGTCGATGGCCTCATAGGCTGGGTAAAGCGCGTGAAGCCGCCCGCCCTTTTCAAAATGGGGTGCAATATCGTCCAGATACGACCTCAATCCCATGGGCTTAGCCCTCCTTCTCAATTTGAGTCAGCATATCTCTTAGCACGGGTCCGTATTCATATTTGCCTGGACAAACATAGGTACACAGCGCCACATCCTCTTCGTCTAATTCCAGGCAACCCAGCTCTATCGCTTTCTCGACATCGCCGACCAGCAGGCTTCGCATTAGTTGCGTAGCCAAGATATCCATGGGGATCACGGCGTCGTAGGTACCAATCGGCACCATGGCGCGTGTGCTGCCGTTGGTCGAGGTGGTAAAGGAAACCGTCTTCTCGCCAATCCACTTGGAGAGAAATGCGGGAAAAACTGAGTGCCGATTGGCGCCAGGGCGGAGGTAGCCCAGTACCTTGCGCTCTCTGTCCTCGGTAACAACGGAGACCTGCTGATGATACCGGCCCAGAAAAGCCCTTTGGCCAATGGCGGTGTTTCCCGCAAGCACGGATCCGGAAATAATACGTTGTTCACCCTGAACCAGTTCTCCAGCGGTAAGCTCTTCAAGGTTCGCTCCCAGCCGCGTGCGAAGCAGTCGAGGTCGCTCGACGCCCGGACCTGCCAACGAAACAACGCGCTCGGTCATGATGCTGCCGTGCAGAAAGAGATGGCCTATGGCGATCACATCTTGGTAGCCAATAAACCAAACGGTCTTGTTAGCACTGACCGGGTCTACAAAATGGATGTGCGTGCCCGGGAGACCAGCTGGATGACTGCCCTGGAACGCATGGTATTGAACCTGATCGCCTGCAACATCGTATGGGTCGCTTCCCTGATTACCACAAACATGCACCTGCCCTTCGGTCAATACCGAGAGCAATCTGACGCCTGTCAGAAACAAATCACGGTGCGCGTTGATCACCACATTGGCATCCGCGGCCAGCGGGTTGGTATCTATAGCGGTCACAAAGATGGCCCGGGGTGAGGAGTCCGGGGAAGGAATTTTTGAGTAGGGTCGAGTTCGAAGGGCCGTCCAGCTTCCACTCTGCACGAGCTGCTGCTTGATCGTGTCGGCATCCAGGCCAACGATGTCCTCTTTGCTGTAGGCGTTAAAACCTCGCTCGCTGCCTTGCTCTTCGTCCTCAACGTCGATGACCAAACTGATGAAGACTCTTTTAGCCCCTCGGTTGATGCTGCTTACGCGACCAGACGCCGGTGCCACGAACTCTACGCCAGCCGTTTTTTTGTCGGTAAAGAGCAACTGACCCTTCACCACGGAGTCCCCTTCGTTCACCACCATGGTTGGCTTCATGCCAGGGTAATCTTGCCCGAGGAGGGCAACGCTTCGTACTGGGCGTGCGTCCTCGATCTCCTGTTCCGGCTCTCCGGCAATAGGTAAATCGAGGCCTTTCCTAATTTTGATCATGCGTCCCTATCTTCAGATCAAGGCCCACCGCCTATTCGCACGGGACCCTATTTCACGACTGTCTTTGTTGTAACCCCTTCTTTGCCGGATCAGGTGCCCGGCCTCTCGTTGGAACGGATTTAAGAAAGCGGTTCTAGGGAGTGTTGAGAAAACTTTCACATCTCAACGACGCCGCCGAGATTATAGGGCCAGGGCCTCTTGATGCCAATGGAATTGTACCGTCTGGGGCAAGATATCCTTAGACAGGAGCTGACGGCGCCGGGCTGCAGACTGAAGCGTGTCTCGACTAGCGAGTCGCCACGGGCTGAAGGATGGGTTGTTCGTCCCTGGACAGGGCCTTGGGATCAAATCCAACCACGTCCCAGGCATCCTCGCAGCGAAGCAGGGCACGCGCCAGCTTGTTGTTCAGCGCATGACCGGATTTGTACCCGTGGAAGGCACCCAAAATCGGGAGACCCAGCAGGTAAAGGTCCCCGATGGCATCCAAAAGCTTATGCTTCACGAACTCGTCTTCGTACCGTAGCCCGCCCTCATTGAGGATTTGATCGCGCTCAATCCCCACTGCATTGTCGAGGCTAGAGCCCAGGCACTTGTTGATCGCCTGAGCCTGGGCCAATTCTTCTTTCAGCCCGAAGGATCTAGCGCCACTGACCTCGTCTACGTAGGAGACGCGAGAAAAATCGAGCTCGCGATATTTTGGATGTCGATTAAAGACCGGATGGGAAGCGACAAAGGTGTAGCTGGCTTTGAACCCGTTGAAGGGCTTGAGGGATGCTTCGGCGTCTTCCTGTGAAACCTGAATTTCGCGTTTGATCCGGATGAACTTACGGGCAGCAGCCTGCTCCCGGAGGCCAACGCTCTGAATCATGTCAACAAAGGGCGCCGCGCTCCCGTCTAGAATCGGCACCTCTTGCCCGGATAGCTCAACAATGAGGTTGTCAATGCCTAGTCCCCACAGAGCCGACATGAGGTGTTCTACTGTGGAAACGTGAACCTGACCGTGGGAAATGCTGGTGGACAGTGTGGTATCCGATACGTTTTGCGCTTTCGCGGCAACTTGGGGTGATGAGGGAATATCCATTCTCGAGAAGACGATTCCAGTATTGGGTTCCCCCGGACGTAAGGACATTCTCACCTTTTCCCCGGAATGGACGCCGATACCAATAGCGTGCACGGCCTCTAATATTGTTCGTTGCTTGAGCATTTATTTCCTCAGCTATTTCTCGCCATCTCCGAACGCCACTCCCGGTGAGAGAAACCGTCCGTACCCTTCATCAGCCAAGGAGTCTACAGAGACCTTCAGATAAAATGAAGAAACTATGGAGAGAAAAAGGGAGAAAAGTGAAACAAAATGTTTCAATTGTGTCTCCACCGACATGTCGCTTGAGCTCAATTCAGCAGACGCTGACCCTCATAATTTGATGGAGGCCCGCACACTAAGATAGACACCCTTTGTCTCCCGTCAGCAAAGCCCTTGGAACAGGCGCCTCGCCGCGTCAGAATGTCATGGTGACCTAACATCGGGTAAGCCGCATTAAACGGTGGTTGGAGGTTCCTAGGTAGTCGATCATGAATAAGATTGTTTCAGTCGCCCCCATGATGGCATGGACGGATAAGCATTGCCGGCATCTGCACCGGCTGTATTCGCCTTCTGCCCTGCTTTTCACGGAAATGATCACAACCGGGGCACTTCTTCACGGAGAACAGCTACAGCTACTCGATTATGACGCCAGCCAGCATCCGCTGGCGATCCAGCTCGGGGGCAACGAACCAGCAGCCATGGCTGCCTGTGCGGCCCTAGCCGCTGAGCGCGACTATGACGAGATCAATATCAATGCGGGCTGTCCATCGGATCGGGTGCAAAAAGGCACCTTTGGCGCGTGTCTCATGCGCGAACCCGAGCGCGTCGCCGCATGTATCCGAGCGATGCGAGACGTTACCCAGCTGCCCATCACCGTGAAGTGCAGAACGGGACTGATGGTCCCTGCTATTCAGGAGGACTTCACGTCGGACACCTTCCTACATGATTTCGTTGGCCATGTTCTGGAGGCTGGCTGCGACCGACTGTATCTCCATGCGCGAATCGCGGTGCTCGGCGGCTTAACGCCCGCACAGAACAGGGACGTACCGCCGCTAACACCGGAGAAGGGCAAGCGCCTAAAACATCTCTTCCCCTCGCTACCCCTGGTTCTGAACGGCGGCCTGACTGAGGTGGTGCAGTGCGAAGCAGCCATGGCCTGGGCCGACGGCGTCATGCTGGGCCGGGCGGCCTATCACCAGCCGCGACTCTTGAGTCGACTTGAACAGGTGTTCTTTGACCCCACCTTCCACACCACCGAAGATCAGATTGTGGCGAGCTACCTCACCTACGTGCACGACCAGCTAGAACGCGGAACGCCCCTTGCCAGCATGACCAAGCATCTCCTGCACTGTTTTAATGGGCGACCCGGCGCCAGACGATTTCGCCAGGTGCTCAGCGACCACGCCCGACTGCGGCTGAATGACACGTCGATCATCGACGATGCCTTACACCAGATCAATCATCATGGAGCGGATGACCATGCTCGCCAATCTACGGCAGTTGTTTAAGGCGCCTACCGCCGACCCAGATCAATCCATATCGCCAGCGTTGGCGACAGCGGCGATCATGTTTGAAGTGTCTTGGGCCGATCACGATATCGGCAATTCAGAGCTGGAAGCCATCGGCACCCACCTTAACCGCCTCTTCCCTGAGGAGGGCTTGGCCCTGCAGCCCCTTATCGACGATGCCCAGACGCGGCTAGAGGACAGCGTAGGCGTTCACCCCTACACCCGTTTTCTGAATGAGACTCTGTCAGAGCCTGAAAAATTTCGCGTTCTGGTTGCGCTATGGAATATTGCGCTTGCCGATACCTATCTCGACAAGTTTGAAGAGCACAGCATCCGACAGATCGCTGACTTGCTTCATCTTTCCCATAACCGTTTCATCGAGGCCAAGCTCCTGGCGAAAGCTCAGGAAGGCTAGCCCGAGCGAGCCGATTGCTGGTCCAGAGCGTTCTTATCATCGGTGTTCGATGCTTCAGCAGCCGCTTCGGCCTCCAAGGCTTCAACAAGATCCTTGAAGGTGCTCTCATTCCTAGCGTTCAGAGACATCAGCGTTTGGTGCGCGTCAATTACCTGCTGCCGCAGCTTACTTTTTTCGGCTTTCCCAACCTGGGTAATTTCCGCCGTAGGCAGATTCGTCGAATGCCCCATGGCGTCCTCGTTTCGGACGATGTCGAACACGTCATCGAAGCCCATGGAATCTAGAATACGCAGCATATTCTGAGATGGACAGAGCAGGAGCGGAACATGCCCCGTCTTAGACCTGACCGCTATAGAGAGTTTGGCCAAGCTGCCCAGGGCGGTGCTGTCGATGCTGGTGGCGTCCCTGAGGTCGATAGCCACCGCAAAGAAATCTTCGGCGGCCAGCATTTGATCGCAGAACCGATCAAATGGAATGCTCAGATTGAGTCTGATGTCCCCGAGAAGCCGAATGACGTAGGTGCCATCCTCGCTTCCAACTGCCATGCTTCCTCGCACTTGTTGCTCCATCTTGAGGACAGGGTTTGAATGGCCGGAAGGATACTCTTATCGCTGGCGTTTTACAGCCATTAGGCACATATCGTCTCGCCCTGGATTAGCCGCCTCAAGTTCCTTCCACAAAGCACTCAGGGCTTCCGTTTTTGCCAGCTTATCTGCCAGGCTTTGTTCCTTCTCTACGAGGTCCGAGGGTTCAAGACAGTCGAGAACGCCGTCTGAAAACACGCATAGCGTACTGCCCAGGCTAAACTCAACGGTGGCCGACACGTACTCCGCATCAGCAAACAGCCCGAGGGGCTTTCCCACCAAGCCAAGCGACTGCACCTTCCCATCCTCTTGAACCAACAGCGCTGGGGGGTACTGGGCGGCCATGCTGTAATGCAGCGTGTGATCGAACTTATCGATGATGCCCAGGAACATGGCCACATGCTTCTCAATGCCCTGCTCAAGCAGGGATTGATTTATCCAGGCCAACAGCGCGCCAGGGGTATCCATATTGGGCTCACCAAACTTCTGCTGCATGCGCCAAGATATATTTTTTAACATCACGGTGAGCAGCGCCGAAGAAGCCCCGTGGCCCGCCACATCCGCCAAGAAGCAGGCTAAGTGCCTGCGCTGGAGGGGAAAGTAATCGATGAAATCGCCGCTTAGAATCAGCGAAGGCGTCATCCAGCGGCGAAAGCGGTAGGCACCTAGTTTTTTGTCGTGTTTGGGCAACATCCCAAGCTGGATTTGTCTTCCGGCTTGTTGATCTCGTTCTAGCTCTGCTCGCATGCTCTGCGCGGGTCCCGCTTCATCCAAAATCGCACCCCAACGGGTTAACACCGATGCCGCTCTGCCCGCTAATTCTTCATCGCTCATCTCTAGGGACCAACAGTCAACGGCGCCCAGACTCAGGGCATCAAGCATCGACTCCACGGTCAGCGTTTGAGTACTCAGCCATACCGCCAGCGAGCCAGAGTCTCGGTAGGCGTTGAGTTCTGATGCGTCCATGCAGAGATAGATACCAGGCCTTGGGCTCATGCCAGGGTCTAAGACGCCGGGGCCGTATTCACGAACCTCGATTCCGGCACGCAAAAGCTGCGTCATCGCCTGTCGTTGCGGGGGATCCTGGACTGCGAGCAGGAAGGAAATCTTCGTCATACGCCCCTATTCCCTGTTGTGCATTGGACGCTACGCCCGTTGGGAGGCGGGTACAAGCCCTGGCCAAATGTCCTGTTGGTCCGCATTCAGGCGAGCCCGACCCGCTGCTCTTCTTCCAGAATCTTAGCAGCCACCCGCTTGACCGATATCTTCCATTCAGCGCTCGAAAAAGCCGAATTCACCTCACGCGGCTTCGCCAAAGGTTCAGCAAAGAGCTTGAGGCGCAGCTCCTGTATATAAAATTTAAGCTGGGTATCAATAACCGGATCAAAGAGTTCGGTATCTCGAATCTTGGCCAAGCGCTGCTCCAAGGGCTGGACCTCTGCCATCGTGCTTCTATCCCGAGGCACATGTCCGTCCAGCTGCTGGACCCTATACTCCAGGCCACGCAAATACCGAGGCAAACTGGACAAAAAACGCCAGGGTGTTTGGGTCAGAACGTCCTTGGGCGCCAGCTGTTCGAGGACCTGGTTTATGTCCACAACGCTTGGCTGATAAGCCGGAGAGGCCAGGCCTTCCATCAGTCGAACAATTTCAAATCTTGCGCGCAAGACCTCAGACAACAGCAGAATGGTCTCGTTGAAGACGTCGGCCAGTGCCCCACGGCGGTCCTGTAGTCGCTGATCAAACTCTGACGTTGTCTTGGGCAAGGGTCGATCATCAAAGTAGCAATACCAGGCCACGTTCAGCATGAGCTGTTCAAAAAGCTGATCTGCGCTGCCCAATGAGGCGAAATACAGTCCGAGTTCCCGCTCCTTCGCCAGCTGGCGGCGAAAGAACTGCGCCGGCTTACCGAGGTTCAGCAGAGCAAGTTGCGCAAAGCCCAGTCTGTTGGCTGCATCCCGCTGCTTGGGGCTGACAAAGAGGCGCAGCCCCACAGACGCTTTTTTTCCGCCCTCTCCCGGCAGGTATTGCAGCCCTGGGTAGGCCATGCGTGAGGAGGCAGCGGTGCCAACAATCAAATGCTCGGGCAGCTCACCTTCGGGAAAGTGCTGAATGCCATCACGCTCAGCCTCAGCTTCCCCAACGTCGGTGGCGGCCGCCGCGCCCTGCAGCTGCCGTTTCAGTGCGCTCAGATCACGCCCTGCCGCCAGGGTCTGCCCGTGGGCATCCACAACTCGGCAGTTGATTTGGAGAAATTCAGGCAGCCGCTGTGCATCCCACTCCGCCGCATCGATAGACACCTTGAAGCGATCCTTGACCAGCTGGGCCAAGGCCGACAGCAAGCGGCCCTGTCGATAGGCCTGAGGTGCCAGCAACTGCACCACCAGTTCATCTACCTTGTCCGCCAACGGTGCAAGGGCTCTGCGCTTGGCCTTGGGCAGCGCACGCAGCCAATACTCCACCACCTTGGGCAACATGCCTGGCACAGACCACTGAAGCATCTCGGTGCCTACCGCATGGACCAACCCGGCAGGAATCGTGAGCGTGATGCCATCGTCGCTCTCCCCTGGCGCGAAGCGGTAGCTCAGGGCTAATTCCGCACCCTGAACCGCCAAACAGTTCGGAAAGTCCTGGTCGCTTATTGACCAGTCCTGATGGCGGATGAGGTGGGCTTCCTCAAAAAAGAGTCGCTGCTGATGGGCAGCATCGAGCCGTCGATACCAGCGCCGCAAATCCACAATTCGGGTCATTTCGGCAGGCAGCACCTGGTCATACAGACGATAAATCTCGTCATCGCTCACCACCAGATCCCGGCGACGGCCCTTGGCTTCAGCATCCTGCAGCCGGGCCACAAGCGCCAAATTTTGTTCAAGAAAATCCAGCGGCTCGGCTACCGCTCCGCAAACCAGGCCATCACGAATCAGCAGATCCCGGCAATGGGCGGGGTCAACGCGGGCATAGGCCATGGGTCGACGTTCGGCCAGGACCAGTCCGTATAGAGAAATACTCTGATAGGCGATGGCCTCGCCTCGCTTTAAACTCCACACCGGTTCACTGAAACGCTGCTTCAAGAGGTGCGCCCCCTGCTGCTCGATCCAGCGACTTTCGACCCGGGCCACACAGCGAGCAAACACCCTCCGAGTCTCCACCATTTCAGCCGCTACCACCCATCTAGGCGTTCGTCCTGACAGTCCCGATCCGGGGAAAAGGGACAGCTTGAGGTTACGAGGCCCCACATATCGACCTCGCTCGTCATGACGGGCAATCAGACTGAGCGATCCCGCGAGTATGGCCTCATGAACCCTCTGATACGACCCTGGTTGTTCCACCTCCTGCATGCCCAGCTCACGGCAAATCGATCTAAGCTGACGATGAATTTCACGCCACTCACGCACCCTCAATGGATTGATATAGCGCTTGCGCAGAGTGGTCATCCAGCGCGACCGGGTCAGCGCCAAGCGCTGGTCTTCCACCCACCGCCAAAGGTTTAGGTACGTCATAAAATCTGAGGCTTCGTCCACGAACATTTCATGGGCTGTATCCGCAGCCGAGGCTTTCTCCATTGGACGCTCGCGGGGATCCTGCACGGCCAACCCCGCAGCGATGATCAGCATTTCTCGCAGGCAGCCTTGTCGATTCGCCTCGACCAGCATGGCAGCCAAGCGTGGGTCGATGGGTATGCGGGCCATCTGTCGACCAATCGGGGTGAGCTGACCCTGCTCTAGTGCCCGTAACTCCTCAAGCAATCTCTGTGCATCCTTGATCGCCTTTGGCTCCGGCGGATCAATAAAGGGAAAGCGCGCAATATCGCCCAACCCCAATGCATGCATTTGCAGCACCACGGAAGCTAAATTCACCCTCAGAATTTCTGCGTCTGTGAACGCCGGGCGATTTTGAAAGTCGTCTTCTGAATAAAGCCGGTAACAGGTTCCCGGCGCGATACGCCCACACCGACCCTTGCGCTGATCAGCGCTGGCGCGACTGATGGCCTCAATGGGCAGGCGCTGCAGCTTGGAGCGATAGCTGTAGCGAGATATTCGAGCGAACCCGGGGTCGATAACGTACCCAATATTAGGCACCGTCAGAGAGGTCTCCGCGACGTTAGTCGCGAGGATCACACGACGCCTTGACCCGCTCTGATTGAAGACCTTTCGCTGATCAGCCACGGATAATCGAGCGTAGAGGGGCAGTATCTCCAGGCGCTCGGCGAAAGCCTGGCGTAGCCTTCGAGCACCATCAAAAATTTCGCGTTCCCCAGAGCAAAAAACCAGAACATCGCGTGCTGGCCCAAGCGGCTTTGCCTCGATTTCCGAAAGGGCGCTAACGATATCATCAAGCGGCTCCTCTCCGGGCTCGCTGTAGTGCAGCGTCACCGGATAGCTGCGCCCTCCCACCTCAACAATAGGCGCACCCCCAAAGTATTCGGAAAAGCGCCCTACATCAATGGTGGCACTGGTGATGATGATCTTCAGATCACGCCGCTTGTTCAACAACCGACGAAGGTAGCCCAACAGGAAGTCAATATTGAGGCTACGCTCATGGGCCTCATCTAGGATGATGACATCATATGCATCGAAGTATCGGTCGCGGCGAATTTCGCTCAGTAAGAGTCCGTCAGTCATTACGCGGACCAGGGTATTGGGCGCAGACTGATCCGAGAACCGCACCGAATAGCCCACGGCACCACCAAGCTCGCAGCCCACCTCCTCTGCAATGCGCTCGGCAACGGTGCGTGCCGCCATACGCCTAGGTTGAGTATGTCCGATCATCGCGCCAACGCCCAGCCCGGCCTGCAGACAGATTTTTGCCAACTGGGTGGTTTTGCCAGATCCGGTTTCGCCAGCAACCACAACCACCTGGTGGGTCTTGATCAGCTCGAGAATTTCAGGCGCCTGCTCGGCAATGGGGAGTTCGGGCGCAACTTCCAGGTCCAGCGAGGCCGCCAAGTCAGTCCGCTGTTGATAGAGTGCGGTGGATGCTGAAGCAAGGGCGTTCGCCTTCTCAGCATTTCGCTCCCGGCGCAGCCGGAAGCGGTCTCGCCGCATCAACCTGGTTTCATCAGTCGGCACTTTCATCAATCCGAGGCTGTACTGGGCGTGTAGAAGCGCCGCTTATTTTGAGAGCTGGCCCATTCCCTCTTCCAGTCCCTTAATCGTCAGCGGGTACATGGAGCCGCCAATCAATTCCTGCGTCATCATTACCGAGGAGGAATATTCCCAGGTTTCCTGGGGCGTAGGGTTAAGCCAGATGATTTTTTCGTAAACTTCAGAGAAACGTTCCATCCAGGCAGCGCCAGGCTCCTCGTTCCAATGCTCGACGCTTCCCCCGGCATGGGTGATCTCGTAGGGCGCCATGGTCGCATCCCCCACGAATACGACTTTGTAGTCCTGCCCATATCTGTTGAGGATATCCATCGTTGACAGCCGCTCGCTCATGCGACGCCGATTATCCTTCCACACGGATTCATAGATGAAGTTGTGGAAGTAAAAACTCTCCAGGTGCTTGAACTCTGTTCGGGAGGCAGAAAAGAGCTCTTCACAGACTTTGACATGAGCATCCATTGAGCCGCCAATATCCAGGAACAGCAGCACTTTGACGGTATTGCGCCGCTCGGGACGCATCTTGATATCCAGCATCCCCCCGTTGTGCGCCGTGGAGCGGATGGTGTTCGGCATATCGAGCTCGTCCTCTGCTCCGGTACGCGCGAACTTTCGCAGTCGACGCAGGGCCATTTTAATATTTCGCGTCCCCAGCTCTACCGAGTCGTCCAAGTTCTTATACTGACGCTCATCCCAGACCTTTTTTGCTTTGTTCTTCTTACCCTTGCCAACACCGCCAGGACCATTCTGGCCCTCTTTTTCAGCATTGCCCTCATCCCCATCCTTGCCCTCTTCTCCCTGCTTGGCCTCAGCCTCTTCCTTGGCTTTCCTAAATGCCTCGATCAGCTTCTCCAAACCGCCCAGCGACTCAATCTGCTTGAGGTCTTCCGGCGTTAAGGATTTTTCGAATTCATGACGCAGCCATTCGTCTGGGATCAGGCTCTCGAGCAAGCCGTGCAAGTCCTCAAGACCCTTGAAATAGGCGCTGAAGGCTCTGTCGAACTTATCGTAGTTCTTCTCATCCTTTACCAGCGCCGTTCGGCTGAAGAGATAGAATTCGTCGATGTTGGCATAAACCAACTGATGCTTTAGCCCCAGCAATAGGTCCATCAATTCCCGAATAGTGACCGGGAGCTTGTACTTGCGCAGCGTCAAGAAGAAGTTGATGAGCACGGTCTATCCCCGATTGTCTCTTCGATTCATAAAGGCCAATCGCTCTAGCAGGTGAACGTCCTGTTCGTTCTTCACCAGGGCCCCGTAAAGCGGAGGGATCGCCTTGCTGGCATCGCGATTGGTTAGAATTTCGTCTGGGATATCGTCCGCCATAAGCAGCTTAAGCCAGTCGATCAGTTCCGAGGTAGAAGGCTTCTTCTTTAGTCCAGGCACCTTTCGGACATCGAAGAAAATTTCCATCGCCTCCTTGACCATCTCCTGCTTAACGGCTGGAAAATGCACATCCACAATCTGTTGCATTGTTTCCCGATCCGGAAAATTGATGAAGTGGAAAAAGCAGCGCCGCAAAAACGCATCGGGCAGCTCTTTCTCGTTATTTGAGGTGATGATAACGATCGGTCGCTGCTTGGCCTTGATGGTTTCCCCAAGTTCATAGACGAAGAACTCCATCCGATCAATCTCCTGCAGGAGGTCATTGGGAAATTCTATGTCTGCCTTGTCGATTTCGTCGATGAGAAGCACCACGCGCTCTTCGGCTTCGAAGGCCTCCCACAACTTTCCTTTTTTGATGTAGTTGCGGATATCGTTAACGCGCTCATCGCCAAGCTGAGAGTCTCTTAGCCGAGATACGGCGTCATATTCATATAGCCCATTGACGGCCTTCGTTGTGGATTTGATATGCCACTCGAGCAGAGGGAACCCCAGTGCCTTGGCCACCTCGACCGCGAGCATGGTTTTACCTGTTCCAGGCTCACCCTTGATCAACAAGGGGCGCTCCAGCTTGACGGCGGCATCCACGGCCATGCTGAGTTCGTCTGTCGAGATATAGGAGTCAGTGCTTTCAAAAATCATGCGGTGCTCTCTTAACTGGGGTTTTTAATGTCTTCCACGCTCATCGGCTCTGCTACGCCTCTTTCGGCCCCGAGGCTGGCGGTGGTTATGCGCGAGGGCGTCGACGCGCATTCACAGGCTCGCTGTTGATGAGCCGGCTACTTTAATTGACCAGGCTTGGCCGGCGCAAGTTGAGACGCACTAGGTCGCGCCCTCCTCGCTGGACCCCCGCTTGCCATAAAGGACCCAGGACAGAGCAAAAATCAGTGAGAAGCCTGCGGTAACCGCCATCACCAGCAGGGCCGCAGAGGCGGCAGGTCGACCGTCAACCTGAAACGACGATTCAAAGATCAGTTCGATCAGCGCGGGCACCCAAAGGCCGCCAGCACGCTCAGACTGTATGGGACAGATAAAGAGAATAAGCGTGGAGACAACCAACGCTGCGCGCAGGCTATCCAAAAAGCGATGACCCACCAGCGCCAGGAGGAGCAGCAGCTTGTTAAGACAGAGCGCACCCACCAAGCCAGCGACGACAACCACGGTCCAGCTGATCTCCTCAACTGACATGCCCACTTCTCCCTAGGTCTCGATCCATCTAATGATCATATCTTGTTCCTCTTCCTCAGCCACCAGCGCCTTGGCGATCACGCGTCCGCGAACCGATATCCCAGCCTCATGAACCGTCTCCTGGGAGCCACTGACGAGCGGGTGCCACCAGGGCAAGCTGCCTCCTTCGGCGATGATGCGATAGGCGCAGGTGCGCGGCAGCCAATCAAAAGCATCCACTTGCTCAGGCCCTAATTCCACACAGTCCGGCACCAGGTCGTGACGCTGCGGATACCGGGTGCACTGACAGCTTTGCTGGTTCAACAGGTCGCAAACAATGTTGGTATAAAAAACTTCTTCAGTGTCGTCATCCTGGAGCTTGAGCATGCAGCAGCGTGCACAGCCATCGCACAGGGCCTCCCACTCTTCGGGCGACATGTCCTTCAGCATTTTTGTTTCCCAGAACGGGGCAGGTGAAGGGGTCATTCGGTCAAACGCTCGTGCAGGATGGGTGCCGCTGTGGGCGGCGGCAGCTGTAGCGCATAGCCATCTCGCTGCAAAGCCTCCAGAAGCTTGACCGGGTCCATGCGCGCCATCTTAAGCTGGGCCGTGATGACGAGGTCCATCACAAAAACACCCTGGCCAAAACGTCGGCGCAGGGCTTCGGGCAGGTCCTCAAAGGGTCGCTCTGCTGCGAGGTAAAGATAGGCATCTGCAAGCTTGGTGCTGCGGTACACCTTAGCTGACTGCGTGGGGATCACCTCACTCACTGACACTGCCTATCGTGACTGTCACCCCGAAAACCACTCAGCCCCTCTCTGCCAGTATGTGCATGAACCCCTGACCCACTAACTCCCCTCGCCAACCCAAAAAAGGCGCACTCAGGGATCCTGTGTTCGCAAACTCCCGCAGGCAGGCCTCTACGTCCCGCCGTTTGGACAGCAGTTCCGGGGCACAGCCCAGAGAGGCCGCCTGTTCGCTGGCAAGCTGCCGCATGGCTTTGAGGTGGGCGGTTTGAGCCGAGGTCAGCGGTTTGGCGGGAACTTGGGGTGCTTCCGCAGATGAGCCCTGATCATGCGCCGCGATCAGCGCCTGACCGTGCTCACCGGCTACATGCCGGGGTAGGGATGCGCGCAAGGTTTCCACGGTCAAACTGTGCATGCAGGCGAAGGTAAGCAAATGTTCGTCCCATACGACTCGGCCCCTCGGCACGTTCAGTTCGCGGGCCGCCTGTTCTCTCCAGCGGCACAGCGCCTGCAGCCGAGCCAGCTCACGAGGTTTGAGCGTCCAAGCCCGCTTCAATAGGTGGTAGTGATTGTTCGGATCCGCTTCTCGGTATACGCCTCGCGCTCTCATCTCCTCATCAAACCAGTGGCCTCGGCCCAAATCTTGGAGTTTCGCTTCTAAGTGGCGATACATGGGCACCAGGTACAGCACGTCCCCTCTGGCGTAACTAATCTGCTGATCCGAGAGCGGCCGCCGAAGCCAGTTTGATCGGGTTTCCTGCTTTTCTAGAGCCACCCCACATATCCGATCCACCAACTTGGCATAGCTCAGGCTGTATTCAGGGTAGACAAAGGCATTCGCGATCTGAGTATCGAAAAGGTTTGTGGGCCGAGTCCTCAGATGATGAGCCATCAGTTCAAGGTCCTCCTGACAGGAGTGCATCACCTTGGTGACCTGAGCATCCTCAAGCACCCGCACGAAGGGAGTCCAATCGTTAATGTGAAGGGGATCCAACAGGTAGATGCTGTCGCCCGAGGCCACTTGATACAGCCCGGCGATTGGATAAAACGTATCTGTTCTGATGAACTCCGTATCTAGGCCAATCGCGTCCTCCCAGTTGGGGGCCACCTCGGCCAGCTGGGCATCGTCATCAATCCAGAAGACGGATGTTTCTTCTTCCCTGCAAAGCATGGGTTAAAGTGCCTCCATCGGTATATTCAATTTCACCGCCCAGGGGCACCCCATGGGCTATCCGGGTAACGCGCCTTACTTCTTCTCCAACGTAGCGCCCGATGTAATGTGCTGTGGCCTCGCCCTCCACCGTCGGGTTCGTCGCTAAAATCAATTCTTCAGGCCGAATGTCCTGGATTCGCTTGAGCAACCGCGCCAGGTCGAGTTCCTCCGGCCCAATGCCGTCAATGGGAGAAAGACGGCCATGCAGCACGAAGTAAAAGCCCCCGTAGCCTCCGGCCTGCTCAATCGCAAGCACATCTGCAGGGGACTCCACCACGCAAATTGAGGTTCGATCACGACGCTCATCGCTGCACAGTCGGCACACCTCAGATTCGGTAAGATTTCGGCAAAGGCGACATTCTCGCACCTGCTCCATTGCCTGAAGCAAGACTTCACCCAGGCTTGTGCCCCCTTGGCGGTTCCGCTGCAGCAGCGTCAACGCCATACGTTGAGCGCTCTTCGGACCGACCCCAGGAAGCACTTGAAGCGATTCAACCAGCTTATCTATCAACGCCATCAGAAAGGGAACTTTCCGGGGCCCAAATTAAGGCCACCCAGCATGCCGCCGCCAAGGCTTTTCATTTTTTCCGCCTGAGCTTTTTCGACTTTGCGCACCGTATCGTTACAGGCCGCCGCCAGCAGGTCCTCCAAGACCGACCGCTCCTCTTCCATCAGCGAGGGATCGATCTCCACTCTACGGACTTCGTAGCGTCCATTCATGGTCACGCTGACCATGCCGGCGCCGCTCTCGCCCACAACCTCGAGCTGAGTCATTTCCTGTTGCGCGCCCTGCAGCCGAGACTGAAGTTGCTCTGCCTGCTTCATCAAATCACCAAAGTCTTTCAATGCTCGATCCTCTGCGGGTGCTGACTGATCCTGGCGTATATAAGCCCTTGTTCGCCTTATTAAGTTGGGCGTACTGCGTCCAATTTGCCATCAAAATCCGACAAGACGCCCTGTAGGGTACTGTCGGTTTCCAGGGCCTCTTCCGCAGAGCGCTGGCGCTCATCGGCCAGACGCTGACGTCGCTCGGCGGGAGTAGTCGTCTGTATATCTCCCACCTCGACCCGGAAAGTAATAGCGCGACCCAGATGCTCTGCCACGGCGCGCTCTAAATTTTTCGCCTGAGCCTCGCTGAACAAGGTGTCGTACTGACGACTCAGCGTGATCACAATTTCGTCGTCGGTGAAGAGCGTAGGCGTCGCGTGG
>CENU01187272.1_pt1 | contig 28804 bp, 42 predicted proteins | sample 361331 | NCBI WGS metagenome assembly CENU01 (sample SAMEA2619766, study PRJEB7988) | marine metagenome | isolation source: saline water (ENVO:00002010), including | reverse complement strand
TATGTTTGCATATTAGTAATGATGGGTAGTGTTAGATGATTAGATTAAAGCTAAAGGAGAAGGAAACTAATGGCATCACTTTATGAAAAAAGAGCTTATTGCGAAAACTGTGATAAGAAATCTTTACACATTCAAGACATTGACAAGTGGATCTGTTTAGAATGTGTTGATGATCAACATGATGAAGACGTAGAATTTGTTCCGTACGATGATGAGAGCATCTACGATGAATGGCAATAATATGGAAATGTCTTACGGTATAGGTTTATTTTTTCTAGGAGGTATAGTATCAGTTTTGGTTATGGGACTGATATTATACGTTCACGGACTAGAAGCTAATAAAAAAGAAGAAGAAGAGCTTGACGAGGATTGGTATCGTGATATAAATAAATTCAACAAGAAGTTAGAAGAACAACAAAAAAGAAAAAAACAATTTATAGAGTAACAATGAAATTTGGTTTTAAAAGTTTTAATCACTGGGATCCTTTAAAGAAGTGTCTAATCGGTTCTGTATATCCAACAGACTTTTTTGCCGATCATCCAGATACAGAAATAGCAGATTCGCTATCACGAATAAATCAAGAAACAAGAGAAGATTTAGATAACCTTGAAAAAACACTTCAGCAAATGGGAGTGAAAACATATAGGTCAGATGAACTACAAAGAGTTTATAAAAAGTATCGTGGCGTAAAACAATTTATGGAAGAAAAAGGTTACGTACCTAAACCATTTATGTCGCCAAGAGATGACTATATTGTTATAGGAAATCATCTAGTAAAAACAGCATCAGAATCTAGTTATGATACTACCGATGCTCCATGGGCCGGTTGCGAAGACTTTATTCAATCACCATACTTGTTTGAAGCACCATCAGTTATGAGAGCTGGTAGAGATCTAATGATTGACACACATCCTACAAATGGTGATAGCATGGGTTTTCAAGATAAGTTTATTCCTTGGTATAATGAAAATTTTAATACAAACTTTAGAGGACATATTGTTGAAGTTGGCGGACACTCTGATGGTACAATGTGTTTAGTAAAACCTGGATTGATAATTTCAGATTCTAATGTAGAAAAGTTTAATGAAACATATCCAGGGTGGAAAGTTATTCACACACCAAGACCAGAAAATGAATATACTGAAGCATTTAAAAATATGAAAGATCAAAAGAGTCAACATAGGTTCAAGAAGTATTGGATAGCTAATGAAGAAGGTAATAACTCTTTACATGAATTTATTGATTTATGGTTGAACAAATCAGTAGGATATGTTTTTGAAACCAACTTTGATGTTAATGCTTTAGGTGTTAATGAAAAAACAATAATCAGTTCAGGTCCTAGCAAAGAATTAGAAGCACAACTCAAGCAAGAAGGAGTTGAATTAGTAGTAAGTAAAATTAGACATAGATACTTTTGGGATGGAGGAGTACATTGTGTAACAGTTGATCTAGAAAGAGACAGTACACTAGAAGATTATTTTCCTGATAGAGGAGATAAGAACTATACATTTGGTAGAATCTGGAAAGACGGAAAGTTGAGGAAAGAATGAGTCATTCAAAAGTTTTAATTATAGGATCAGGGCCTGCAGGGTATACCGCCGCAATCTACACAGCGAGAGCTATGTTGCATCCAACACTAGTTCAAGGAATGCAACCTGGAGGACAACTTACAATAACAACAGACGTAGAAAATTATCCAGGATTTGGAGATGTCATTCAAGGTCCATGGTTAATGGAACAAATGGAAAAACAAGCAAAAACTGTTGGAACCAACATCATAACAGACATGATCAAAAGTGTAGACTTGTCACAACGTCCATTTACTGCCGTTAGCGAAAACGGTACAACTTATACAGCAGATAGTATTATTATATCTACAGGTGCCCAGGCAAGATGGTTAGGGATTGACAGTGAGATGAAGTTTTCAGGCTTTGGCGTATCGGCTTGTGCTACTTGTGATGGTTTTTTCTTTAAGGACAAAGAAGTTATAGTAGTAGGTGGAGGTAATAGTGCCGTTGAAGAAGCATTGTATCTCACAGGAATGGCTAGTAAAGTCTACCTGGTGCATAGGCGAGATACACTAAGAGCAGAAAAAATATTGCAAGACAGATTATTTGCAAATGAAAAAGTAGAATGCATATGGAATAGCCAAATAGAGGAAATAATTGGAGACGAAGATCCTAAAAATGTTACAGGAGTTAAACTGAAAAGTACATTAGATGGAACAATCACGGAAAAGAAAATTGATGGAGTTTTTATAGCCATAGGACATGATCCTGCCACTAGCATATTCAAGGGCCAAGTAGACATGGATAACGAAAATTACATAATCACCAAACCAGACTCAACGCAAACCAGTGTCGATGGTGTATATGCGGCAGGAGATGTGAAAGATAAAACATACAGGCAGGCTGTCACAGCCGCAGGTATGGGGTGCATGGCCGCTCTAGAGGCGGAGAAATTTTTAGCAACACAGGAGTCGTAATGAGTCATATAAAAGTATTCTTTATTGCCAAGATAAAAAATTTAAATGAAGAGTACAAGCAGAAAAGTTCTGCTCTAAGAAAAATGGCAGAAGGGTTACCAGGATTTATATCAATTGATAGTCAAGAAATAGGAGACGTAGAAATTACAATTTCATGTTGGAAAGACAAAGAAGCAGTAAAAAATTGGGCAAAGGATCCAACACACATGGAATCAAAGAAGAGAGCTAATGAATGGTATCATTGGGTAAAAGGAATACACGTGGAGGCAGTAGATGAGTTGGATAAAAGAACTTAAAACAGTAGATCCAGATGTGTTAGATCAACACATTAAGCAGAGCATAAACACCCGTTTTTATACCCGTATAACCAATTTAAACGCCTGTATAAGGGGGTCTAAGAGCAAATGGGCTCAAAGGTACTGGACAGGAGTAAAAGAGGCTGTACAAAGCAATTATTTAAAGGAGTATAACTCTAGTGGTAAGCCCCATAATTAATAATATGAGCATACCAAAACAGGAATACTACGACTTAAAAGAGTATTGGAATTACCAAAGAAAGCTAGAATATAACAAAGAAGTCTTGCGAAACTCAATTGAAAGTGCTATAGTATTAAATGGAGAAATGGAAAACGTAGAACTGCCTTTTAATCATGATGAATTGTTTGAAATGATGTGGGCAGAGTTTCCGTTAGAAAATTTAGAAGACGTTCCTAGAGGATGGATACCAAAGAATGAAAAATATCAAATAGAAGGTATAGAATGCTTCAACCAAAAGAAATACTAGATAGATTTGAATTAATGAATCCAAACGTTACTGTATTACAGGACGTTCGTAGATCAATACTAGACAAAGATGAATCAAGTATCTTTAGAGTGCTTGGTGAACTATCACAACAAAAAATTCTTGTAGAAGAATTAAGAAAAACAACTATGGAAGTAAATGGTCATAGCTTGTTTAGATTGTTGGAAAGTGGTTTAGGTATTGCAACTGAAGATATCAGAAGAGCTTTTTTAGAAAAGAATCTACATAGTGTTTTTAGAATTCTTGAAAAGATAGATCCAAATAATGACAAGATAGATTTATACAGAAAAGCTCTACTAAATGAAACTCATATGTATGAGATATTAAAACTGTTTATAGACTCGCATCTATTAACAACGATAAGAAAAATAGAAGAAAGATATACTGATATTGATATTCATGATTGTTTTTCTAGAGGACAATTACAATCTAAGATGTGGCTCATCAACGAGCTTAAAAAAACAAGTTTAGGATTAGGTACAGTTTTTATCTGTGCTGGGTGGTATGGTTCTTTAGCATCTTTACTCTTTGAAAAAGGTTTCACGTTAGACAAGATTAGATCTTTTGATATAGATCCTTCTTGTGCCAAAATAGCAGAAGAACTTAATAGACCATATGTGATGGAGAATTGGAAGTTTAAAGCATCAACAAAAGATATATTAGATTTAAAATTATCAGGAGACCATTATATAACTGTCAAAAGTAATGGCGACGAAGAAGAATTATTTGACGAACCAGACACAATTATAAACACTTCTTGTGAACACATAGAAAATTGGACATCATGGTGGGATCTAATTCCAGAAGGAAAGAAAGTGGTGTTACAAATTAACAACTATTCTGAATTACCGGAACACGTAAATTGTGTACAAAACGTAGAGGAGTTTAAAGAAATAGCACCATTAAGTACAGTTTTATTTGAAGGTGGTATAAATTTAGGCAAGTACACTAGATTCATGCTTATAGGTATTAAATAACAGTATGGTTATTAATATACCAGACAACTTAAAAGACTTAGAAAGAGTAGAGGTACGAACAACAAAGATAGCCTGCCAAGCTGATCATCCTAGAGTGTATTACACACTGAGCAAAGAAGGATACGTAGTTTGCGGTTACTGTAGTAAGATGTTTGTAGCTACTGATCAAACAAACGTTGACTCAGAGGAATTATATGTCCAAGACTGAAGATGAGATCACACTAAAAGATACCAGAGTAGAATATATTTTTATTGATGACATAGCCAAGTGGGCTAACCCGTCATGGTCACCTATGACTGAAGATGAAGAAAATGAACTAAGAATGTCATTAGAAGATTCAGGAGTATTAGATCCTTTAACTTTATCTGTAGGTATATGGAGTAGAAGAATAAGACTTGATGAAGGTAACCATCGTATTTGGATTTGTCCTGAACTAAAAATAACCAAGGTTCCTGTTATCGCAAGAGTATGGAACTATTGTACATTCTCAAATGGTAATGGAGATCATTCGTACGATGGTGACGAAATAATCAAGCAAGAAAAAGAATGGTTAGAAAAAGAGTATTATTGTAAACCATCTGACATAATAAGAAAGATACAGGTAGCATCAAAATGAGTAACAAACCATTAATACATGATCTTGCAAAAGAGTTTTTACTTTTAAACAAAAGCAACGATTTCAAGATTCCACTGAAAGCAGATATTTCTGACATTAGATTTTTATTTCATTCTGACCCTATGAAAACAATGGTGGCACAAAAATATAATATGCCTGTTGATGCTACAATGGTAATGATGGGAGTAGGTAAGAATGTCAATTTGGGTTCAGCTAGAAAGAAAGTCATAGTTGAATATCTAGATGATGAAGTGTCGTTTAGAGTACTAGATAGCAATAATAAAAATCTAACCTGTTATCAACATCACCTTGCAGTAGAATTCAGCTTACCCTTAAACAATAGAGAATACATTGCAAATAAAAATGAATATGTAGATGAATGCTTTTTAATTTTTAATAAAGATATGGATGTCGATCCAGACAACTTAGAAAACGATCTTGGTAGAATATCAGAGTACCAAATTGAAAAACTTGGTGGGCATAATATTGTACACATAGATTCTAAAAGTAAAATCAATACTCAACTACTTAAATTTAAAAAGCTAGGATATAAGAAGTGTGCCTTTTTATTAAGTGGTATGATTATATCAGAGCAAGTATTAGATCTTCTACATGGTAATTTTGAACAGCCTTTTATAGGTCAAGTCATAGAAGCATTACCAGATGAAGATGAAGGAGAAAGATTAGTAAGACAATTACTGTTAATAGATCTAGATCAATATGATACTGAAATAAATGTTTCTGGAAATTTCGGAAATAACATAATCCAAAATACCCAAAATGTTCAGTGGCGTAATTACGAAAGACTATATGTACACCCAGAATTAGAAACGGCACTAGAGCTTTCTACTATTTGTGCAGAACAAGATCTTGAAAAAGCCTTAGTTTTATTAGGCGATTTAGCCAAAAAATAATTAAAAAAGTGGTTGACAGAAACCCATTCTATGCTATTATGTATAATATAAACAATGCAAAGAGAGGTTAAAATGGGATTAGAAACAAAAACAATTAAAGCAATCAAGCAAAAATGGCAAGAGTCAGATATAGGTGTTCCTTCTGCATATTGGCAATATGGTACACTTTGGGTAGATCATCCGCCAGCTGGTGGTGTTGAAGCCATTAAAGAAGCTATGTTAGAAGTTCTTAATCCTGGGCTTGATGTTCAAGTTTCTAAACTGAAAGCAACAACAACTGAGCCGTGGGATCAATATGCATTTGATATTGTAGGAGAAGTAAAATAATGACACATGATGCTTTACCATACGAACCACCTAAAAAAGTTTTAACTGACGAACAATGTAGAGAGTCAATTATAGCAGGTAGAATTAAGATGTTATTGCAACATCCATTCTTTGGTAACCTTGCTACAAGATTACAACTTAAAAATGCTGATGAATTAGGCATACCTACTGCCGCAACAGACGGTAGAAACTTATTTTACAATACAACTTTTTGGAGTACACTAGATAAAGACGAACAACTATTCGTTATAGGACACGAAGTACTTCATGTTGTTTATGACCATTTAGAAGCAAGAGGTAATAGAGATCCTCAGTATTTTAACATGGCGGCAGACTATGTAATCAATGCACAACTAAAAGAAGCAGGTCTTGGTAAGATGCCTAAAGTTGGATTGTTTGATCGTAAGTATGCAGGTAAGAGTTCATATGAAGTGTATGATCATTTAATGAAAACACAACCACCTATTCAACAAACACTTGATGTCCATATTGTTATGGATGGTAAAGATGGTGATGGTAAAGATGGTAAAAAAGATGGTAAAGGTCTTCCTAAAATGTCTAAGGAAGAACAGAAAGCTCTTAAAGATGAAATCAAACAGGCGGTAATACAGGCGGCACAGGCTTCGCAAGGTGCTGGTAATATGCCTTCTGGATTAGATAGAATGATCAAAGATCTTACAGAACCTAAAATGGACTGGAGAGAAATGCTTGATCAACAGATAACTGGTACACTAAAAGATGATTACTCATTTATGAGACCTTCTAGAAAAGGAATGAGTACAGGAGTTATACTTCCTGGACTAGTGCCAGAACCATCAATTGATGTTTGTGTAGCAATAGACACATCAGGATCTATCAGCAACAAACAATTACAAAACTTTTTAGGTGAGATAAAAAGTATTATGGATACTTTCAGAGATTACAAGATCAAAGTATGGAGTTTTGATACTGAAGTACATAATCCGCAAGAGTTTACTCCTGAAAAAGATATACTTGATTATGAGCCAGCTGGCTTTGGTGGTACAGAGTTTATGGCTAACTGGGAGTGGATGAAAAGAGAAGATATTAATCCTAAGAAACTAATTGTGTTTACAGATGGGTACCCATGGGGCAAGTGGGGTGATGAAGATTATTGTGATACACTATGGATTATACATAGCAATCATGATAAAAAACTACAGGCACCATTTGGTGTAACTGTACATTATGATGAAGAGTCGGCATAAGATATGATTAGCAAAATACTTTTAATTGCAGTAATGAGTTTTACATATCCAAATGGTAACAAAGATATATTTGTTTTCCAAAAACCTGAGTTTGATACAATAGCAGAATGCCAAACATATTTTAAGAATAATAGTGATGCAGTATTTCTAAGATTGTATCAAGCATATCCAAATCAGCCACCGGAAAATATTTATTGTGTTCCGTATAAATCAGTTGAAGGAATGATAAAACGTGATGATGGCATGGTAAGTATTTAATGGAGCCACTAGATCCGTTAAGAGTTTTTATGTTATCAAAGGACGAGCAAGATTTTGTCAATAGGCATTTATGTAGTCCTGACGGTGACTATGAATATTCTAACCCAGCGGCACTAAAAAATATTCCATTAGATACAGATCTTGTTCTACTAAAAAAGCTCTGTCGAATATTTCGCCTTCGAATGAAATTCAGAGGGCCTAAAAAAAGTACAATTACTCTTTATCAGATATAAGCTGACTATAACAGTTATTAACTTCGGTAAGCATATAATGAATTAGAAGTCTAATAGCTTCTTTGTCCAAACCATTACCAAGCATATTTAAATGTCTTTGGTATAGTAATTGTTGTTCTTGTTTCATTATAAATCCAAACTGTACAGGATCGGTATTTAAAGATTGATGTCTTAGTACTAATTGAAGATAGTAGTCATTAACTTCTTGTGAAATTTCTTTTAACCTTTCACTAACCATAGAGATTCCTGTAGATGATCTTTCATCTCTAGCAAAGTCTTGGGTTACAACTTCTGCAAAGTTTAATGCCACTTGAGCTTGATGACTCCAGAATTTGCAACTTTCAACAATTTTAAGTTCTTTTACATCATCTGTTGAAAGTAATCTTAATTCAACTGTTGGTGCACTAGGGTTCTGTAATTCTTTACCTACTGAATCAAAATTAGGAGTTTCAGCAAAACTTAATGAAGAGATGCAAACCAAAATCAAAGTGAATAATAAATTTTTGGTTGTCTTTAACATACTAATATTTAGTTTTTTTTATTCTTTATATAATATGCTTATATAACATAACCGTCATACGGTATTAATAAATAATATTAAAGCAAACATCTTTGGAATAACCAGTGTCAGATACATTATTATTAAATGCAGACGGTCGCCCAATATCTTATTTGCCCATATCGGCCGTGCATTGGCATATATCAGTCAAACTAAAATATCTTGATAAAGTTAGAGTCGTTGAAGAATACAAAGACAGAGTTATTCGTAGTCCATCATTTGAAATGAAACTGCCATCTGTTTTGATGTTTTATGACTATCATTTCTTTCCTAAAACACCTAAGTTTAGTAGAACCAATGTTTATTTGAGAGATCTATTTACTTGTCAATACTGTGGATGTAGACATGACACACAAGAACTGACTTTGGATCATGTAGTTCCAAGAAGCAAAGGTGGACATTTAAATTGGGAAAATGTGGTTGCGGCTTGCCAAACTTGTAACATTGACAAAGGCAATAAACTGTATCCTTTACCAAACAACACACCATACGTACCGGATTATTGGGATCTTGTAAACCAAGCAAAGAAACTTCCTATAACAATTCGCCAAGAAAGCTGGAAAAAGTTCTTGCAATGGCCAGAAAAACTTGTTAAAATAGTAGCATAGATTATTATAATATGTTTTAATGCATAAATAAAAGAAAAGATCTTTTTAGATATAACAGGAGAATAACATGACAGACGCAACACAAGACGCAAAACCAGAAGCAGTGGCTACAACTCAAGCAACAGGTGCCAGTGGTGCTCCAGGTTTAGCGATTGCAGACTTACAAGTTTTAATGAATGTAATCGATCTTGCATCATCAAGAGGTGCATTTAGAGCCGCTGAATTATCACAAGTAGGTGCCGCAGTAGACAAGTTAAAAAACTTTTTACAGTTCATTGCTGAACAACAAAAAGCAAAACAAGAAGCAGAAGGCAAAGCCGAAGGCAAAGCCGAAGAGAAGAAACAAGAAACTACAAATGAATAGTTTATGGAGGAACTTATGAAACATACAGGTAGACTCAATAGCACAACAAGAAAAGTAGTGGTCGTGTTTCCTCAATTACCAGATGATAGCGAACATTGTTTGATAGTTGAAACAGAAACAATGCCAGACAAGTATCATGATAATATTATGCAGATTGTCGAATCTGTAGAAGCACAAGATACAGATAGCTTATCAGATGTATTAGCAAGAAAAATGTTTTGGGATGGTAACCCTGTGTTACAGGTATTACACTCAAAAGGTTTTTTAAGAAGAACACCAGTGTCAGATGTAACATTATATCCAACACCAAGCCAAGGTATTCCATTAAAAGATCAAAATGCTATAGCTAAAGTTAGCTATCCAGAAGCACCAGCAGTAAGTGAAAAGAACACAAAAGCAGGCGCCATGGAAAACCCAAGCGATGAAACAGATAAAAAAGGTATCGCTAAGAATCTTATTATACAAGCACAACTTTTAGAAGAAGATGCAAGAATAAAAAGAGCTCAAGCAGAAGAAGTATTCCCGGGTATAAACGACACAACAAAAAGACCACGTGGAAGACCAACAAAAACTACAAAAGAAAAATTAAAGAAAGCAGTTGAAGAAAAAGTGTAATGAAGCACTTCTGCGTTCTTCCTTTTCAACACATTACGATTCGGCCGGATGGAACATTCAACCCATGTAGCCGATATCGTATGAGTAGTAAGCAACGTAAAGAACAAAAAGCATTAATGGTCGACACATTAAACGTAGACATGAATGCTGTTGATCATGTAAGAAATTCTTTTGAATGGATTGATTTAAAAGAATCAATATCACAAAATAAACCTATGCTTGGCTGTCAGAAATGTTATGACCAAGATTCAAATGATTCAAAAGGTATTGATAGCTTAAGAGTTATTAAGAATAATAAATTTGGGCATGAGAAGTTTTCTGACAAGCTAGACATATATGACAATCCTCTTAGATCACTAGAAGTATCTTTTAGTAACAAGTGTGAGCTTCAGTGTTTGCATTGTAACTCACAGTTTTCTAGTTCATGGTTTGAACTAGATAAGGAACTGGTTAAGCATGGGTTCGATGATAGACAAATTTCAGATACACCAGAACTAGGAATACCAAGCAACTTTTTTGATAATGCTGACTTGTCTAAATTAGAAATATTAAGAATCAATGGTGGTGAACCTATAGGTGATCCATTAACTTTGCCATTCTTTAGAAAACTTAATGAGCAAGGCACACTTAAAAATCTAGAAGAAATGCGTTTTCTTACTAATGCTATGAATTTTCCTGATGATGAATTGTTAGGATACTTCAAAAAAATTACAGGTAAAGTAGTAATCTATATAGGAGTCGATGGATATAAAGAATCATATGAGAAGATGAGATATCCTGCAAAATGGTCCGTGCTAGAACATAACCTAGAAAGATATATTGACTTCGCACAAAAAACAGGTATTAGAATCTATATGAATACAACAATTAATTCTGTAACATTTAGAGATCTACCAAATACTATGTTATGGTGGTTAAAGAAAACAGAATTCTTATCGCCAAGAAATAAAAACATAGTTCCTGTACAAGTAACTGGTCCAGAATATCTATCATTAAAAGCAGTACCAGAATGGGAAAGAGATGCAGTCGCAAACAGAATCAAAGATATTGTCATACCACAGTTTATTGATGGCAACTGGACACAAAATAGTTTAGATAAAAAAATAAACAAGCTCGTACGGTTCTTAGAACAGCCACAAAAGTACAATCCAGAGTTAAAAAACAAACTAGAAACTTTTGTAAATGTAATAAATAATACAAAGTAGGATTTATTATGACCGAAAAGTATTCAAAAACATTCAAGCCCTTAAATTCAGATGATGATCATCATGACTTTGATGAAATGATGAAAGAAGTATTTCCAACAGATATTCCAGCAGAGTTTGTTGATCAAATTAAAGTAGTAATGAAAACAGGTCAAACTGTAATGATGAGCAAGACTGATATATTAAGCACACGACCACATCAAGGTAAGATTGACTGGAATGCAATTACACAAAAGTTTTCTGAAGAGATAGCTGACTTTGAAATTTATATGGATATGAAGAAACTTAAAAATGTTGTACACACAAACGTGAATAGAATACTTAAAAAGAAAGATCCATACAAAGACCCAGATTATTTTGATAAGAGCAAGTAACATGGATTACGATAGTTTACAGAAATTATATGAGACTCGAAGAAATTATTCTGATTTCCACAATATCAAAGATAAACCGTTGAAGGAAGAGCATATCTGGAAGATACTAAATGCTTTTACTCAACCACCATCATGTCAACATAGATATGAACACAAAGGTTTTATTGTACACAGCGAAAAAGACAAGCAGTATCTTTACGACAATATTGCTACCTGCTGTACAGATTTAGAAGATTATCCTTGTCCTGAAAGCGAAGAAGAATGTGATGGCTGGAGAGAGCAAGGTTTACGATTTGGAAATATTAATCCTCAAGTATTAGCACCGTTGGTTGTTGTTTGGTATTTTGATCACAAATCAAAATGGGATATACATGATACTAGTTATTTAGATCTTGGATTGGGTTGTTGGAACTCAATATTAACAGCACAGAGTCTTGGAATACAAAGTTCTTTCTGTGGTTGTTTTAATTGGAAATATATGCAAAAATATTTTGATATTCCTGGTATTCCTTTTGTAATGACTTGCTATGGGTATAATAATTCCAAAAGATCAGTGGCACCATTTCAAGAGATACATCCAGGTAAAGTAAGGCCTATTCCATTTGATCATATGATTCCTAATTATAAAAAATAACCGTTGTATTTTTCATATAAATATTGTATTATATTATATGTTAATAGAAATAAGGATTCTAAATGGCCGATTTAAAATGGAGCGAATATGATTTTACAAAAATTCCGTTTGATGATCTCGTCCGTGTGGGGCAACGTACTTTACTATATCGTGATCTATTCACTGTTAGTTGGCTTCTTGGTAGGTTTTGCAATTACAGGTGTAGTTACTGTTGGCCGTACGCTCGTTCAGACAGAAAGGATCATAGACCTACTGAATTATGCCTCAAAACTATTGATGAAATTAAACGTCAAGCAAGAGAACGCGGATTTAATAGTTTCCATTTCAGCCTCTCTGGTGGTGAACCTACTTTTCATCCTGGTTATCTCGACATCCTTAAGCACCTAGCTAATGATATAGACAATACCAATTACACGTCAGTACACATGACAAGTAATTGTAGTCGACCAATGAAGTGGTTCGAAGACTATGTCAGAGCAGTATCATCATTTCACAGAGCTAGTATTACAGCTTCATATCATAGAGAACACGTAAACACAGAAGAAAAGAGAAAAGATTTTGCAGACAAATTATGTTTCGCCCAAGAATGGGATGTACAAGTTACCATTAACCAAGTCATGGTACCCAAATGGTTTGATGAACTATGGGAAGAATCATTATACTTCCACAACAGAGGTATTAATGTTACGCTCAAGCCTCAATCAGATCCTACAGCATCAAAGGTCGTCCAGGGTTACTCGGATGAAATGCTTGAGAAGTTATATAACGGAATGCCTCAGCGTGGATTTACTGAAGTTAAAAATGAGAATGTTGAAAGACCAAAACCTACATTTAAAATAGATGACGATAGAACATTTCAAAAACAAACATATTCACAAGGTGTGCCACAACACTTTCAAGTTGAGTTTAGAGATCAAGAAAACAAACCATACTTTATGGATCAAGCAGAGAGATTTAATGCTTTTGAATTTAATAAGTTCAAAGGTTGGGAATGTTCATCAGGTTATAGAGGAATAATCATTAGAGAGCCTGATGGTGCTATTAAGAGATCATATTCATGTTGGGACAAACCACTTGGATATATTGAAACCGGTTTTAAACTATTTGATGGTCCGCAGAAGTGTATGACTCCTGCCTGTGTATCATCAGCTGATAGTAAAATACCAAAAAGAAAAGAAGGCGCACAGATGCCTTTATGGCCTGGAGATAAAAGTTATAATGGAAAAGGGTAATAATACAAAAATATTTGAAAGACTAGATCTCAAATATGATATAGATGAGTTGGTTAAAGACTGGAAGAAAGTTTCTGTAAACTTGCGAGAACATAATTGGTTCGGGCATGATGATCCAGGCAATAGAACACATCAAACCTGTGTACAACGAAGTGAGTTATGTGAAGACTTTTATAAAGACGGCTGTGGTAAGCTAGGTAAAAAAGATAAGAAACAAAAAGAAAGAGAATTTACAATAGTCAATCCTACGTTTCAAGGAACAATATTTGAAAAGATATGCTTTGATCTAAAAGCACACAGAGGCAGGCTAATGAAATTAATGTCTAAAACAGCATATTCAATACATAGAGATAGAGCACCTAGAGTACATATTGCTATAGACACAAATCCAGATTCAATGTTCTTATTTCCAGATCAAGAGAACAAACAAATATATCATATTCCAGTAGACGGACATCTATACTGGGTAAACACCTGTGTAAGACATACATTTATAAATGGAGGTCCACCAAGAGTACACTTTGTATTTGCTAGTGATGAAATTAATCAACAGTTTGATGGTTGTTGGGAAAGAGTAAGAGAAAAATGATAAGACATTCAACTCCTTTTATTCATTACGAATGGGAAAATTTTTTATCGCAAGAAGTATTTGATTACCACGACAAAAACTTTCCTAGTGAAGAACAGTTTAGAAACACAAACAACTACAATGAAGTAACAAAAAATCTAGTACTAGAATTAGAAATAGACAAGTACTTCAATGAACATCTTGACTTTGATCAACCAGAACTTATTCCATTGTATAATAGAATATTAGAAAGTATTCCTGAAATAAAGAACGAAGTGTTTATGGTTGACGTATCACACGACAGCTTTTATGTAAACTTTCATCATGATAAACCAGGTTCCGATTTAGATATACATAATGATTTAAAGAACTATAGATGGCTGATGACTTGCCAAATATATTTAGACAACAGTGATCAAGGTGTATGGCTACTAGGTAAGCATGGTAATAAAATTAAACAAGTAAAGAATAAAAAGAATCTTTGTTATATTATTCCTGCTGACTGTTATACATGGCATTCAGTAGATCCTGTAAAGAAAGACAAAAGAAGTATACTGTTTAGGTTTGGTAAGTTCAGACACGAGACAGTAGCCTATCCAAATTTACAATCTAAGACAGCATACCTAATTGATAATACTGTACATCATTGTGATGAACACTATGCCAAGCTAGGACTACGGATGGGTAATCTAACTGAAGCATGGTTAGTTCTTAATAAGAATGCTTCAAATATATATCATACAAAATATAGAGATGAAGAACACAAAAAGAAAATGTTAAATAGGTTAAACAATCCAATACCTGGAAAAGATCCAGAATATGATAGAGTTGAAATAGTACCAGCTGGTTTCTTTGACAGGCAATTTTATATCACAGAAGAAAATTGGCAAAATGTAGGTTCGACAATCTTTGGTGGAGATGTTATAATACCAGAGATAGCAAAAGCAGAAAAATATTTACAGAAATATAATCCATATCTGTATCAGGACATAAAATGAAAATAGCAATAACAGGACACACAACAGGCATAGGCAAAGCAATATTTGACAGATATCCAGATGCTATTGGATTCTCACGTGCTACTGGGTATGACATAGGTTTATATGGACACAGAGTTCGTATTGCTCAAAAATCAAAAGACTGTGATGTTTTTATTAATAATGCTTATTATGACAATGCACAAATAGAATTATTATATGAATTAACCAAAGAATTTAAAGGACACATTATAAACATATCAAGTAACTCTGCTGACGGAATAAAGAAAGATAAAAGAAGATATCCAGTATACAAGGCGGCATTAGATAAAGCATCAGAGCAATTATTTTATAAAGGTTTCAATGTAACAAATGTCAGACCAGGTTATGTTGATACACCAAGAATAAAAGATATAACTGAAACAAAAATGTCACCAGAATATATTGCTGATATTATTGATTGGATTATTAAACAACCACATAGAGTAAAAGATATCACAGTTTGTCCTATAATAAATACTACAAAAGGATTATAACAATGTGGACAGTCAATAAATTACCAAGAATGAGATCACAAGAAGACATTGACTTTATGAGAAAGAATTATAAAGTTCCAAGCAAGTATACAAATTTTATGGATAAGTCTGATATAAATCAGATAGTTGATTTTTGGCAAGAGAACAGAGCAGATAGAGAAATATCAGCAGGTGGTGGAGCCAAACATGGTAAAGGTAAAACTTTAAGATTTCCGTGGAAGTGGGAAGAACTAGGACACATTGTTGGACCTTATGTAAATGAAATACTAAAAACAAAAGCATGGAGACTAATAGCAGGCAGAATGTATCTTGTACACAACGATGGTAGGAAGTGGGATACAGTACACACAGATAATTGGAATCTAGTTAAGACTCAGCCTGTTGCGGCACCAACAAATAATGGAAACAAGTTTTGGGATTGGCTGGAAGAAAACGAACAGCACAAATATTATCCATGGAGAACTATTGTATTTCCTTTACAAATAAAATCTAAAGTAACAAGTACAGTACTTTTTGATAACGTTTATTTTGGTAACGATTGTCTAAATTGGAATAGAGATAATGAACAAACAAGAAACTATATTGAAAACTTGCAGTCAGAAGATTTAATCAGTGATGAAGTTTATGATAAGTATCTAAATCATGTTGATCGAGATCTAGTAAAAGGTATGGAAATTTTTGACATATATGATTGGCAACTTGGTGATGCTCTAACTTGGGACAGTACGCAACTTCACGTATCAGGAGCAATGGAATTTGGAGAAACAAAATTAGGTATGACTGTTTGGACAGCACACCCGTAGGAGTAGAAATGATAATTTGGGGTATAACAGCTTTAGGACACGATGGTGCAATAACAGTTTTACGTGATGGTGAAATAGTATTTGCGGCACATTCTGAAAGATATTCAAGAATAAAAAATGATCCTTATCTTAACAATGAAATAGTTGAAGAGGCATTAACTTATGGAGAACCAGATGAAATAGTTTGGTATGAAAAGCCATGGCTAAAGAAAACAAGACAAGCATGGGCAGGACAATGGAAAGAAGTATTTGGTAAAGACACACTACCAAAACCTTATCTAAAAAAGTTCTTTGAAAAAGTTCCAAAGATAAGTTATGTTAGACATCATGAAGCACACGCGGCCGCGGGAGCATTTACATCTCCATTTGAAGATGCTATTGTAATGGTTATGGATGCAGTAGGAGAGTGGGATTGTATTTCAATGTGGTTATATCAATATCCAAATAAGTTAAAATTATTGCACACAGAATCATATCCAAACTCCTTAGGTCTTCTTTATTCAGCTTTTACACAGAGAGTAGGTTTAAGGCCAAATGAAGAAGAGTATATATTAATGGGAATGGCGGCATTTGGTAAACCATATCATGCAAGAAAAATAGAAGCTGATTTCTTTAATCCAGAAAAACTTACACAGTTAAAAATAAATCCACACATTGGTATTGGCGATTATATTCCTAGTGCAAGAGATGTAGACTTGGCGGCAAGTATTCAAGAAGTAACACACAGAAGAGTTACAAAATGGTTTAGACAAGCTATGGCACTAACAGGTAATAGAGTAAGAAACTTTGTGTATGGTGGAGGTGTTGCATTAAATTGTGTAGCAAATAGTTATATTGCTGAACTTGTAGATTCGTTATGGATTATGCCTTGCCCAGGAGATGCAGGTAACTCACTTGGAGCCGCATTATTAAAATACAATCATGCAGTAGAATGGAACGGTCCTTACTTAGGTACAAACATAAGTGGAGAATATCCTATTATGGAGCCAATTAAGGCTATGTTAAGAGGAGAAGTAATTGGAATTGCTAATGGTAGGGCAGAGTTTGGTCCTAGAGCATTAGGTAACAGATCATTATTAGCAGACCCAAGAAATCCAAATGTAAAAGATAAAGTGAATGAAGTAAAACAAAGACAAAAGTTTAGACCATTTGCACCAGCTATACTTTCTACAGACTGTGAAAACGAATTTAGTCTGCCAATTGATCAATCACCTTATATGCAATTTACAGGTTACGCAAAAAACCCAACAAGGTATCCTGGTATCATTCATGTAGATGGATCGAGCAGAGTTCAAACAGTATCGCCAGAAGATAACATTGGATTCTACCAACTATTAACTGAATGGAAAAAGCAGACAGGTTGTTCAATGCTCTTGAATACCAGCTTAAACATTAAAGGTGAACCATTAGTAAATACAAGAGAAGATGCTGATAGGTTTGAGCAGAAACACAATATAAAGGTATATTCATAATGGAAAACAAAAAAGTAATTACAGCAAAGGATTCTTTAAAACAAGAACCAACAATAGTTATTAATAAAACAGCAACAAAGGTAGCAATGATTGGCGTAGGTAAACTAGGACAAGCCTGTGCTGAAGTAATGGCAAAACATTATCCTACAGTAGGATATGATGTTCTACCAAGATCACCAAGCAATTTTGAAATGGTACCTTCGATTGAAAAAGCAGTAAAAGAATCTAATATGATTTTTGTTGCGGCGCCTACACCACATGATCCAATGTATGATGGTAGACAGCCAACACATCACTTACCAAATAAAGATTTTGATTATACTATTGTAAAAAACATTTTAGATGAAGTAAACAAATATTCAGATAGAAGTAAACTGGTTGTATTGATATCTACTGTACTTCCAGGCACAGTACGTAAAGAACTAGAACCAAGAATAACAAATGCAAGATTTGTTTACAATCCTTACTTGATTGCTATGGGTACAGTAGCATGGGATTTTGTTAATCCAGAGATGCTAATGATTGGTACAGATGACGGATCAGAAACAGGTGATGCAAAAGAACTTATAGATTTTTATAAACCTATGATGGAAAATAATCCAAGATACATTGTTGGTACTTGGGACGAATGTGAATGTATAAAGATTTTCTACAACACATTTATATCTGCCAAGTTAAGTTTAGTAAACATGATTCAAGATGTTGCACAGAAACAAGGAAATATTGATGTTGATGTTGTAACAAATGCATTAAAAGAATCAGATCAAAGAATTATGGGTCCAAGATATATGACAGCAGGTATGGGAGATGGCGGAGCCTGTCACCCTAGAGATAATATTGCTCTAAGATATATGGCTGAAAATTTAGGATTAGGTTACGATATGTTTGATGCTATTATGATGGCAAGAGAAGTACAAGCAGAAAACCTAGCAAAAGAGTTATTAAGACACAAACTACCTGTAGTTATTGTTGGTAAAGCATACAAGCCTCACGTACATTATGAAGATGGATCCTACAGTATTCTTGTAGGTTACTATGTTGAAAGGCATGGTGCTAAAGTCTATTATGATGATCCATACACAAACGATAAGCCACCGGCTGATTTAGGCCCAGCTACATATCTTTTAGGACACGATCCTGAAACAACTTTCTTAGGTTGTTTAGATCCTGATCCAGAAAAGAAAACAGAAATGATATTCCCTGCAGGTTCAGTTATTGTTGACCCTTGGAGAAAGTGTCCTGATGTAGCCGGTTGCAAGGTTATACATTATGGAAACACCAGAATCAACAAGTAAATTTATTTGTCCTCATGTTTATCATTCACTAACAATACAACCGAATGGTTATGTAAAGCCTTGTTGTGAGTTAAGAACTGATCATGAAATAGGACATAGAATTTCAAAAAATGATAAGTTTAATGATCCTATAGAAGTAACTAAATCTGATGAATGGAATCAAATAGAACAAACTTTACGTAGCAATGTTAAACATAGTGCCTGCTCAACTTGTTGGAACAAAGAAAAAGAAGGCATTCAAAGTTTAAGACAAATAGGACTTTTTAATTTAGGACCAATTGACGAAATAGAAAAAGACATAAGATTTTTAGATTTAAAACTAGGAAACTTATGTAATTTGAAATGTAGAATGTGTAGTCCACTTAACTCAAGTCAGTTATATAAAGAAATTGATAACAACATGGATACCATAGCTGATCCTTATACCCTTGATGCTTACAAAAAAGCTAAAAGACATTTAGAACGTGATTACAAATGGTGGCTTGATGACAAGTTTTATAATTGGGTAAGAATGAAACTGCCTACACTAAAGAAGATTAAGTTCACAGGCGGTGAGCCTACTATTATTCCACAGGTATTACAATTAGTTGACCATATGGTAGATGAAGGGTTTTCTGATAAAATTAATTTTACTATGGTTACTAATGCAACAGCAAAAAATTCTAAGCTATGGAAAAACATATCTAAATTTAAACAACATCATATTTCAGTAAGCATGGACGGAGTAGGTGATACCTATGACTATGTTAGATATCCGCACAAATGGAATGCATTTAATGAAGTACTCAATATGATAAAAGAAAAAAGTCGTAACAATGCATATATTACACCATGTATTAGTTCCTACAATGTTTTTAATTCTTTAGAGATACTAAAGTTTATTCAAGAAAGTAAATGCTATCCAAAAGGTTATATTCCTATGATACTAGTTGATGAACCAGAGATGTTAGATATAAGAAACATACCAGAACATATAAAACAACCATTAATTGAAAAGTTAAAGAATTATAATTTCAAAGATGAAGTATTTTCTAAAGCAGTAAATTATGTTATAACAAGATTAAGACAACGTAGCAATCCAGAGCTTTTTAAACAATTTATTGATCATACAAAAACAATAGACAAGATAAGAAATCAAGACTTTAGAAAACTGATACCGGAATTCAAAGATGTATAAAACAAAGTACCAAGAAAATTGCGAACAACATCATAAAGATATAGTAGATCGTTTTGAAGTAGCTAAAAGTGTAGACAAGTTTTGGACTAAAGATGAAATACAAACATTGTTAGAATATCAATTTCAGAATGCAAAAAGAGTAAAAGCAAGTGCCACTGGATCAAATATTCAGCCTGTGGTTGCTATAAATGATTTGTTTGAGAATGTAGAGTTTGTAGAAAAGAAGTTCAAAGAGCTACTAGGTGATTATGCTGAAGAACACACAGGTAATTTTTATATTACTACACAACCACATGATTGTCATGTAGATTTACTTACAGAACAAGAGTGTATACATGATGAATCGAGATATAATATGTATAAAAATCTTGTACCTTGGAAGAGTGTAGTCATGCCTTTGTTTATTACACATCATCCAGATGAATTTACTTCAACAGCATTTATGAAGCAAAGACGTTTAGGTCATTCTGTAACATTTGATCGACTTGGTGACTCAGCTGAATCTGATTACAAACTTGCAACAACATATGATGGACTAGTTGACATACTAGGTGAACCATTAGACGGTGAGCATGATTATAATGATTGGAACAATGATAGTTTTCCACACATAGACAAGGAAAACTTTAGAGGTTTTGGCATTGAAACTATACTACATCACAAAGTAGGAGATATCATGTTGTTTGATGCTTGTCAAGTACACGCCAGTATGAACAATCCTAAGTTTACAAACTGGTTGAAGAATGGAATCAATATACAATTTTACAAAGAAGTATAATAGATTTTGTCTATAAGGCCATAAAAACTAGTTATTACTTTAACACCCATGTTTTATAAATATTAGCAGTTAATAACTTAACAGTTAAGATTTATAAAAAGCAGAGAGAGTGCGACCATGTTAAACAAATTTATTTCAGCGATTGCTGTGATGGCAATCGTTATTTTTGCGAGTACAACTTGGGCTGATGTAACCAATTCGGGTACAACAACCAACTCACAAACAAATACTTCAGGTAGTAATACTACCATCTCAGGTGGTTATGCGTCTGAAAGTACAACTACATATCAATCAGGATCGTCAAGCAGTACAAACTCAACTACGACCTCTACAACTAACAACAATTCGACAATACCGGTACCTTCTGCAGGTGCACCAAGTATGAGTGCATATTCACAAGATATCTGTGCTGTTGGTAAATCAGGTGGTATTCAATTACCAGGTGTTGGTTTGTCAGGTGGGGCAACAACAAGAGACATGAACTGTGAAAGAATGAAACTTTCAAAACTTTTAAATGATTATGGCATGAAGGTAGCGGCAGTGGCAATGCTCTGTCAAGATCCAAGAGTGTTTGAAGCAATGGAACAAGCAGGAACACCATGTCCATTTGAAGGTAAAATTGGTAAAGATGCTAAAGCACAATGGAACAAATACGATATTGAAAGACCAGACTACGACAAGTATGTTGAGAAGATGGACGATCGTTTAAAAATTGATGAGCGAATTGCAAAAGACGAAGGTATCATTGGTGAGAATGAGTCATTAAAAACTAACATCAAATCGATTGCAAAAGAGAATAAGAAACTTGAAAAAACAATCAAAGAATTAATACAGATGAATGAACAGTTACTTAAAGATGCTGAATCATTAATGCCAGCTGAAGTTACTGTACAAGAACTACCATCTGTACATAATGAGTTTGGTGATAAAGTTATAGTACCACCAGCAAAGCCACACGTTGACAATGAGGGTTTTGAAGAAAAAAAGTCCCAGGACTAATTAGGTCTATCCTCTTGGTCACGGGTTTAATCTTATTTGGAGTAGCCTTCTAATGACAAGACATATTGTAAAAAGTTTTTTCTTTGTCTTGGCATTGTTGGCTATTCAATCATTTATTCAGAATACAGATGTTTACGCAAACCCTACAACAGTAACAACGTGTACAGAAAATGCACTTGGTGATCAAACCTGTACAACAGTAACCACCACGACTACCACCACCCCAGGCACAACAACAGGAAACGTTTTAACCAATTCAACATTTGGAACAGGCACAGATCCTAATGAAACAACCACTACAACTGGTTGGAGCGGAGATCAACAGCTACACACTCACGGAATGTTTGGATCCAACATGGGTAACCCAGCAAATGGACAAGATACCACCGGTGGTGTTTATGCATTTGAAGGTGACCCTGCAGATAACGTTTATCAAGATACAGATTTAGTAGGTGACGGACATTTAACGAAGTCACAAATAAATGAGGGATTTACTTCCACGCAATCAGCAGATATATGGTTTTGGAACAGTCTTAAAAACACTTTAACAATAAAACAAACTATCACTGACAGTGATGGAAATGTAACAACTCAAACAAGAGTTATTGTGGATCACGATCCAACTAGAAGCACAAACGGTGGTTCATGGAGCAACGAAACAAATGTGTACACACACTCGACAAACACAGCCGATGATATTACAATCAGATCTGAGATGTACAATGACACAGATGGAACTACATACGATGGTTACCACAGAGGTCCAGACGTTGATAACTTTGAGTTATCTATTACTACAGCCGGAAGTACAAGTACAAGTTCAACATCATCAACAGTGGTAACTCTTTGTGCAGATAGAAATCCTCCAACGTGTACAACAGCTGGTGATGATATTGATGAAGCCACACAACCAATCACAGGTGATGACGGACAGTCAATTGATCAGTCAATTGAAACTATAATTGAAAATGAAGTTATTGATGTAGATCCTGTAGTTGAACAAGAAATTTATATTGTACAAACAGTAATAGAAGTTGAAGATGATTTTGGTGCAGTTGAAGAACTTACGGTACAAGAATTTGTTCAAGAATCATTTACAGCTATTATAGAAGAAAATGGTTTACAAGAAGAATTTCAAGATGCATTAGATGAAGAAGGAATCACTGAGCAGGAATTTTTTGAAGAAGTTGCAACTGAGATGCAAAATGAATTTGCAGAATCAGGTGTAGAAAGTCTTTCAACAACAGACACAGATGCATTACCAGTAATTGAAGAAGCACCAGTTGAAGAAAATACTGTGGTAGAAGACACAGTGGTTGAAGAAGCACCAGTTGAAGAAACAGCAGTTGAAGAAGAGTCAGTTGTAGAAGAAGCACCAACAGAAGAAGTAGTGCCAACTGAATCTGAACCAACAGAATCAGAAACAGTAAATACTAGTGAAGAATCTGAACCAACAGAATCAGAACCAACATCTGAATCGGAGCCAACTGAAAGTGAAACAGATACATCTAGTGAGACATCAGAGACTAGCAACGAAGAGACAGCTACCGAAACTGAAACTGAAGAAAGTAACACTGAATCTAACGAAACAGAAGAGAATGAATCAACTGAGCAAGAAGAGTCCAATAGTGATGCTGAAGAGTCAGTGGGTGAAGAAAATGGTGAAAGCACCACTACAGAAGAAGCAAGTGGAGATGAAAGTGTTGAAGGAACTGAAGTAGAAGAAACAGCAGTTGGTGAACTTACTAAAAAAGTTGATAGAATTATAAAAAAATTAACAGCAAAATTAAAAACACTTGATCAAAAATTGAAAGTCATATCAATGGTAACTCAACAAGCAATGATCAATGATCAACCAGATATGACAGAGTACACACAAACACAGTTTTATGATACAAGAAAAATGCCAGATAATCCAGACTGGTATGCAGAAGATACAATATTAAATGCTTATAATAGATCCATATATCAAGATAAGACACTAATTGCTTATCAAACTAATGATCCTGTGTTTGTACACACAGAGAAACTAAATATTGTACAAGATCAAATTAGTAGGCTAGAAGCCGAGTTAGAGGTACTTAAAAATGAAAATGCTAGATAAACTATCAACATACGCATCACTGATTGGTGTTATTGGTGCTATTGGTGGTGGATTTTATGCTTGGGGCGAGTTCAACACACGACTATCAGCAATAGAAAACAAAGATTACGTTGTTAATCAAACTGTTGATCTTACACCCGTAAATGATAAAATTGCAAATATTAGAGTTGAAGTCATCGATAGAATAAAACTTATCGAAGACAAAATGAGTTCAGAATCAGATGAAGGTCTTGGAATGATTGAATTAGATCTTGAAGAGTTACAATTAGAAGTAACTGAAGGTTTATCAGAAATCAAAGAAACTTTATCAGACATCAAAAAAGATGTTGCGATTGTAAAAAAAGAAAATGAACTACAAGATTCTAAAATTGAGCAAATCAGATTAAAAGCAACAAACCCACTTGCAAATTAATTAAACGTTTAAGCCAGGAGTAGCGTCTTTTAATGTATTTAAAAGTTCGTCAACACCTTCTGGCTTACCGTAATCATATGTAGGATATATTTCTGCACCTCTGTCACCAGTACGTTCATCAACACACGACGCAACTACCCAATCATATTTTGCTTCTGTTTGTAATACAAAATCATGTGTAACATCATACACACCAATCATTCTTGTTTGTAAGTTTAGTTCTTTTTTACATTCTTCCATGGTAGAAAAATTACCATACATTTCAAATTCTTGCTGAGTAGCCATTGGGTATGTACCCATAAGGTAAGCAAGTATTACTATTTTAATCATTAAGTTCCTTTACTATCACCGGTTCAACTGGATGTTGATCTGCAACATATCTTTCTTCAGGTGATGTTTCTACTTTTGGCATAACAAAAGTATCGTTGATTTTTAATTGTCCTGAGGTATCTATGCTAATGGTTATTTGACCATCTATGTTTCTTATTTGTTCTGTATGATGTCCAGAACATCCTACAAGAAATATAAAGAATAATAGTATAATATAATTCATCTAATATGTATTTATCGTGCTATACGACTAATTTTGAAAGGAAATATACCAATATTAACACAATTAATACGTACATTTTTGGATCGGATGGTGGAAGGGTTTTGTTTTTCAGATCTCTATCTTCGGAAAGAAACTCATATGGGTTGTCGTTTCTGTCTGGATCCATTAGTGCTTGTCTCTGTAATCTATATCCTTTGTTGACTTACCTCTTAAGTAATGCTTTGAAGGCTCATAATGAGGCTTGTCGAAGTAATGTAAAATATCAGAGAACCAGTGATTTAATTCTTTTATTATTTTTGTCATCTTGTCGTTGAGATACTCTGCTATACTTTGAGCATCTTTTTCTCCTGTTAAAGTGAAAGTGGTTGCTTACAAAGGTATTTATAATTATACTCAAAAAAAAGCAGTTAATACATAGTAGAGAAAATTGTCCACGCCAAATTGTATGCGAGTACTAATTTGCAAGAACTATGTATGTGATCGCGCCGGAAAGATCCACGCCCTCTTGAGCGTGAGTTCATTGTGTCATTGCCACCGTTGAGAGGCGGAAGAGGCTGATCTAGATTGCAATCATGCTGTTGGTAGTGTGGATTCAAGGTGATCAAACGTGTTCTAGACTTGATCCAACTTGGCAACTGTCTATGCATGGTGTGAGAAGTCGTGGAATCTAGTTCATGAATCTACGGTAGATGTAGCCTTGAAGCCTGTGAAACGGTCTACTAGATTGTTGAGACGAAGTCCATCTGTGTACACCGTTGAAGTGGCCCGGCGTTTAGCATGGGAAATACCCACTTCTGAGGGCCGCCGACCACCAATTTACGCCCATTTTTAGTGAAGAAATACCAACAGAGTTGGTATCTTTGACACTTGACAAATCCTGTAAATCATGTACTATGTAAATATATTATGATGAAAATTAGAACAATCGTCATTGCAATCCTGATCGGGATTGCTCCAGTGATTACGCAGGCACATGGTCATGAAGATGATCAAAAAGAGTTTGCACACAAGATCTATGAATGTGTGAATCATCTGTATACCAACCACCCTGACAAATATCCTTTTGCACAACAGATACCTGTGGACCTGATCATTGCCCAAGCGGCACATGAATCGGCGTGGGGAAAGTCAAGATTTGCTGTGGAAGGCAACAATCTGTTTGGAATTAGAACCTGGGATCTAAAAAGTGTTCCACATTTGAAAGCCAAAGGTAATCCGAACGCAAAATGGGGTGTAAGAGTGTACAAGAGCTGGTGTTCTTGTGTGATCAACTACATTGACATACTGAATAGACATCCTGCATACGAGAGTTTTAGAGCTGAAAGAGAATATCAAATAGACATCAACTACATGAGTGGTATAAATTTGGCGTCACATTTGACAGCCTGGAGTGAACTTGGCGTGGTGTACACAGAAAAGCTGAGAAACATCATGGCTCACCTATATAAAGAGGGTTTTTTCTTACAATTTCCTGTCGAATTCAACTAGTGTTAACTGTTATCTGATGTTTTATTCATGAAACATCAGTGGTAATTACATATACTTGCAAGGCAAAAAGGCTTCCGTGATACTTGTAAAAGTTAGGATATAAAGAGTGCCTTTACTTAAAGCGAAGTAGAGAAGGAACGACGCAGATGCGTTTAAAAATGTTTTAAAAATCTTCCGCTTACAGAGACTTCGCGTTTTTAACAAACAAAACTTTTTTGTTTACCCCGGCAGGAACATTTGGTTCCATTTAGACCGGGGCTTTTTTTTGACTTTTTTTTCTTTGTCCGGATTAATGTGAGTTTCAATTTTTTTTCAGTAAACGTAAAATATAATCTTCTTTGGAGATTCTCTTTTGAACAACATAGCCTTTGGTGCCGTTGTAGGGATTCTGCATATAGGTTTGCATGAGAAAGAAATGATCAAACCAGATCATGGTTCCACAGTCTAGCCTGGTAGGCCACCATGCAAATTTCTTGTCCCATTTATGATGATACTGTGGTAGTTCCATTGCTTGATACCCCCATCTGCCTATCCAACTCATGTCTTCGCAACTAATTTTAAAATCTCCATGTCTGTTTTTCTATGCGAGTCTAATAGTTTAAAGTATTCTATTGTTTTTTCTATGCCCTTACCGTCTCTCATAACAGTTGGTAATATTTTTCTTGCTGGAATATATTTGTCAGCAAGTTTTTTGAATGATTCTTTTTGTTCGTCAGTGGCATTGCAAGGTTGGAATATACTTGGTCCCCATACAGGAGAAAAAATATGTTCGTAAAACTTTTCTTGTCTTACCCATTCTGCAAGTTCATGCATGAGATGAACATTGTAACTGGCAACAGTGGTAGCAATACCCAAGTCTAAGTTTGTTAATCTTTTCATTTTGGATATGTTCTCTTGAATTTTTTTCCATCTAGATGGATATCTGATATACTCATTGTGTTCTCCATAACCATCTATGCTGATTATTATTTTCTTTTTGTCAAACGGTTCCAGAGCATCATATAATTTGGTTGGCCAATTGTTTCCGTTTGTTGTAATCTGTATTGCAATTCTTTTGTTTGTCAATGCATTTAGAAAGTTGATAAGATAATTGTTGATGGTTGGCTCACCGCCTGCAAATCTAATCTGTTTTCTTTCATTCATCTGTTTGGCGATGTGTTCTATCATCTCTTGATCTTCATACCATGTGTTGATCATAGGAGATGTTCTCTTAATTAATTCGTGCTTTAAACCCTGTTTCCGCATCGCTGAGTACTCTTTATCAATAAGGCTACTGTTATATGGACTACACATTGCACACTTTAAATTACACAGGTTACCAAACTTTACTTCAGCATCTGTGTAACCTTGTTTGGCGTATATCTCTTCGCCTTCTTGTCGCATACTGACTTGGCCATGCTTTTCTTCTAGCTCACAATCAGTACAACCAGCTGGCCATCTGTCTTGACGTAGTTTACCAGAAATGTCTTTGTAAAAATCTGTACTTTTATAGTATGTTGGTGCGTCTTTGGTAATTGTAATTTCTTTGCCTGTGTTTCTCCAGGCACAACAAGGTCTTATCTGCCCTGTACTTTCTAAACTGATATGATTATCTAGCCACTTGCATTGCATTATTTTGAATGTGGAGGCATCTTGACTTCTTTGAACCAAACGTGTTTTCTAAGAACAGGATCAAATTTTTTCATTCTCAGTTTCACTTGCCTCTTCTCTCCTTTGGTAGGTTTCTTAACAAAATATCTAGTTCCAGTTTCTTTTTTCTCTTCTGGTACTAGCATCTTAAGTTCATAAGATTTTTTGCTTGACTTCTTAGCCATTACGTTTTACTTTCTTTTCAGTTCCTACCATTTTTATAAGAATCTTGTATTGTTTATATGCATTATTTACCGCAAGATACTTTCTTCTCATGTGCTGTTCCACTTTTATTCTTTCACTATTATAGGAGTATATCTTTTTAATTTATTACGTTTAACCTTTGCTTGATCTTTTAACTCTTCTTCTGTAAATAAACCATTTTCAATCATCAAGTCTAACATACATCTTACATCACCAGCTTCTTCTAATAAATTTGTATGTCTCTTTTTATCAATACCCCAACGTGCAATCTTCATAGAAGCCTGTACAAGTTCCCCACATTCTTCAGAAGTAACATATATAAGTTGTTTCAAAATTTCTGAATCTAACTGATCATAGTTTTCCATTTCGTGTTTCATA
>CENU01097142.1_pt1 | contig 28903 bp, 46 predicted proteins | sample 361331 | NCBI WGS metagenome assembly CENU01 (sample SAMEA2619766, study PRJEB7988) | marine metagenome | isolation source: saline water (ENVO:00002010), including | reverse complement strand
TGCTTTGCTCCATGCTTGTTCAAATCTTGCGAGACTGTTTGGTAATGCTTCGCAGTTCGTCCATAGTCTTTTGGTATATTGTTTTTCCATATGTTCAATATCCAATTGACTATAAGAATCTGGAATTAACTGTCCTTTTACTGCAAACATTAATTCATTTTGAAACTTATTACCGTTTGGCATTTAAATCCTTCCAATATTTAAGTCTATCTGCCCAAGGTGTGCAATTTTCATCGTGTTCAATCAGTTTTTGCATGTACAATGCATGACCACCGTCCCATAAGGTTTTAGTACCAAATCCACATTTTAATTTGTATATTTTAGAACCGTCGTTATCATATTCCCATAGACGATTTGAAGGATCTAATTCTTCTTGTTTCATAGCTGATCTTTAAAAATGATGAAAACTCCTAGAATTTGTAACATTAAAAATACAAATGTGAAAAGCAGTTGTCCTAGTAATTCTCTAAGTTCATCTCTTTTCATTGCGATATTTATTTCTTCTGTTGTGACCGTTCAAACATTTGACTTACCAATGGCAAACTCACCGGATGTTCAAAACATCTTTCATCATCGTCTTTGGTGGTTTCAATAAGAAAAGCAGTTTCGTCAGGTTCTTGACCTATTGGGCATGAACAGATCGCAAGTCCATTTTTATCAATCTTACAGTTCCAACTAAAACAATTGCTGGCTCGTGCTCCTTGTTTTAGATCTGCACCGCATTCTCGAATAGTGCCTTTCATTGCTTCTTTGTTGTGCGAGAAATCATTTTCCTGTCTTGGATATTCTGATCTTGGCCAAAACGTGCTCCATACTGAGTTTTCGTCTGTGGGTTCACAGCTTGTCATGTTACCAGCACTAAGGTCAGCAATGTTATCGCCGTATAGTATAGGACAAGTACACTTGACTTCTGGAAACGATTCACCATTTTGGTTTGTTATTGTTCCGCCTGTTGGAACACAAGCACTAGCGGCACATAATGCAAACTGTCCTGTGCATATGGTAATTCCTTTGTCTGCAAATGAAGAGTGGCTCCAAAGTAGAGCCACTAGTAATAGTATAATTTTCATAGACGCCTCCGTTTCTTTTAGTTATCTAAGATCGGATCAGCCTCTTCTGTTTTTGGAAAGTGTTGACGATATTTGTTTACCATTAATTCTTTGTTTTCTTCAGTTGAAATTAAACCTTGTTCTATCTCTCTAAGAGCAGTCATTCCCCTTTTGTTAAAATGAGGAGTTAATGGCTGATTATCTGCACTGTAACTTCTTGCTCTTGACGCAGCCATCATTATTAGATCATAACGGCTACCGCCTACTTTTTCTATACCTTTAGTGTTGCTTATTCTTGCCATTGATGTTGTACCTTTCAATTGTTTCTTTAGTCATTATACCAGTGCGGAAATTTTGCACAGCGTCTTCAACATAATGCATACTATGATTGCTATAATCAATCACGCCTATCATTCTGTTGTCTTCATAAAACTCGACATAGTGTTTGTTGCCGACCTTTTTTAACTTTGTATCTCTATTTTCTAAATACATACTGCCTCCAATACAATGCAGAGTGTTGCACATGTTTAAGGACCCTCTCACGATCTAAACGGGAGGTGCTTTGTGTCACCTCCGACCAGGTCCGCCTGACATTCTTAGAAGAGATCATGGCTCCCGTACCTCTTTGCAACTAGGGGGTGGGGATCTAGTCGTTGCCCATCTCTTTCCAAACCCCGCACTGTAAACCTTAGTCTTTTCTAATGTTTTTTAACTTGTTTAGTTCGTAACTTTCGCTAAGCCACCAAACCAACATACCAAAGCATGCAGCAATGCCAAAACCTGCAACAACCTGTTGTGATTCAAAACCATATGTGTTTGCTATGTACACCAAACCACGTACGGCAGCTAAAACTACTGCGGTTGCAATTGCTATTAGGGCTAGTCTTGACACAATATATTTTGTTTTTTCCATTTTAAGTTCCTTTTCTGTTTTCTAACTTTATAATGTATATTAACACTATATATTGTGTCTGTCAACCACTATTTGCATATTATTTGTAGAATTTTACAGTTCGTCTAGTACCGTTGTTGTCTGTAAATGTGATTGTGCTATGTGAATACACTGACTTCTGTGTCTCTGTGTAGGTGGTTTTAGTAGAGCATCTTGTTTGATAGCTACCACCTGAGTTCTGCTCGTTCTGCAAACCCCATAGTCCGCCAAGTATAGCACCAGCAGTACCACCGTCTGGTAGATCTTTGGTTACATTGTTACCAATAATACCACCAATAATAGCGCCACTTAGAAAGTTGTCTGGACCTACACTATTGTTGTTAGGTACATATACGTCGTTACACACCTGCTGATTGTGTGGAGTTTGTTGTACCACACTTTTATAGTGATCTTGTATGTAGCCATTTACTGTATCTGCTTTTGCCGCAAAAGCAATAGTGCTGAGAGCTACTGCAACTGTTAATATTTTATTCATGTTCCCCTCCTGGATCGTTTTTGTCTAATATGACTTTTTTACCATTTACCCACACGTAGCCTCTGCTTCTGCTAGGTGTATGGTACCTTTTATCTAAAAAGAATGTAGGACGTCTTTTGGCTAATTCAAACGTGCCCACTGTGATTACTATTCCTGCAAGCAGTAGACTATGAGCAACTGCACTGTATGCAAACACTGTAATACTACCTATACTCATTGAAAAAATAATACACCACATCCATGCTAATACCTGCATGACCATGTGTCTTGTGTTTAAATCTGGAATGTTACTCAGTGGATTTCTAGTGTCGTTCATCACTGCATTCCAACTATTTGCTACCCATTGTTTCACTGGATATACTCCTTTTTTTTGACTCTATTTACAGTATATGGTACCTTTAGTGTATTGTCAACCTTTTATTTCAAAAAGCCTGAAACCTGTAGTGTGTATTTGTCTTGCATTCCGGCGTTGGCACTTAGATGTAGATGATTGCTATCCCATAACCATCCTTCTCCTGCACGCCAGTGTGTGCTGTTCTGCCATTCTTTATCTGCATCTTGATAGGTTAAAAATTCTCCTACATGCCAATCTTCTAAGTACATGTTTGCTCTTACCTTTAATCTAGTATCGTTGGGAAATGCACGTTTAATTTGAAAGAAAGTATCTCTATGTACGGGTATCATGTTGCCTGGTGGTTGTAATATACTACTGACAGTAACAACTTCAATGCCTAATTGATCTCCTAGTTCATCAAAGTCTAGTTGTTCTTGAGTCCACCAAAGTTGTCTTATTAGTGTATTACCCATGTCGTAGCTGTCTGGAAAGCCACCGAACTTTTCGTGTATATCTTTTAGTTCATGCACTTGATGTGCTATACAACTGCCACTGTGAACACTATAGTCAGCTTTTGTAAAAATACCAAAATCATAATCTAATTTTACTGCGTCTATCATGAAAATATTTATAGCTAAGTACATTAATGTTTGCAAAAATAAAAAAACGTTGGCACGAATGGCGTGAAAAATGGACAGTCGATCATACTGTTGATGTCGTAGTTGACGTTACATTATTGCTAATAGATGTGATTGCTTCACCAGTACTAATCGTAGTCAGACTAGTAAGATATGTGTTTGGAGAATGGATTGCAGATCGACTAAAATGGACGATAAAAGCAATAGTACATTGGTATCAAAGACGTCATCCAGTTGTAAGAAAACTACTTGTAATAATCTTTTTTATAGTATTACCATTCTTACTAATTATTTTATGGGCATTCAGTGAATTTTGGAGTATGTATTGGGAATATAATTGGGGAGACAAATAAGTTTATCAGCCTAACTACGTACCAACTTCATTAAAAATTCAACTACTTCTTTTTTGTTTTTTATATAATCTAATTTGTTTTTACTATTCCATGTATGACGATAGTCCGAGCTTTTGAATTCGTAATCTTCATAACATATTATTTTTTCAAACGTGATTCTATCTCTAAATTTCGTGTACTTTTGATATCTCAGAGTAAATTCATCAAAGTAAGATTTATCCACAGTAATTGAATTTTGGTCAAACTCTTTGTTTGGAGCGTCGAGAGTGTTTTGTGGTCTTGTTAGAGCCCATTGTATAGACTCATTGATGTACAATGAAATAAAAACATCTATAATATTACGTTCAATCAAATACATTTTTGTATGTGGGTCAGACTGAAGAAAGTGTAGTATGTGTAAATCTATAACACTCACTGAACAAAATAAAACAAAATTATTAGTCTTGCTAAACTGTTTCAGTGCATCTAACTTTATTGCAGTTTCCGTATCGTAATCTTCCATTTCTTTAGGAGTGAGTAATTTTGGTACACCAAATTGATCTACATCTCCAAAATCATCTTCTGCATTATAGGTGACACTTAGGTTATTCCAGTCTTTGTTAATATGCCATCGCTTTGAAAAATATGAATGTAACATTGTACATTGAGGATTGTCATTGGCAATGTCAAGTGTCAAGCCATTTGAGCCAGATTTTGAGAGACTGTATACAACATGATTATACATGCTTGGACTTTCTGTAGGGAATAGTTTCTAATATCCAATAGTACACAGGCGACTTAAAGCAGAAAACAACTTCCCCGTTACAACCTAAATCATTATAAAACGGAAGTACGACAGGATCTTTACTGCCATTGAAGTCATGATGGTATTGGCAATTTTTTAAGAATATGTTGTTTAGTTCTATCTCATTGAAGGCAAAATTGGTAATAGACAAATAAGCATCTTTGACTATTTGTCCAGCATCATCTATTGTGGTATGATCAGAAGTTTTATTTTTAAGCACAAACTTTAATGCGTGATCTCCATACACAGTATCTAAGGTGAGTGTTACAGGAGTAGGTGATCGAACATGGTCGATGCCTAGGATCTTTTTGTTGTTATGTAAAATTTCAAAACCCAAACCACAGGTGTAATCACTGTTAATTAGGTTAAATGATACAACTATTGTTTCCATAGTGATACTTAGTGTAAGGTGGTGCCGGCAGCAAGATTCGAACTCGCGACCTGATGATTACAAATCAACTGCTCTACCAACTGAGCTATGCCGGCATGTTTGGTGAACTGTGAGAGATTCGAACTCCCGACCTCTTGATTCGTAGTCAAGTGCTCTATCCAGCTGAGCTAACAGTCCTTAATAATTATACATTGATTGCAACGTAAACTAATAAAGCAAAAATTCCAATGTTCATTAGCATAGTAACATAATGTGGATTTGGTTCCATTTGTTCGCCTAATAAAAATATATTATAGCATCTTTTACCGTAAAGTCAACCAAAATATATGTTATATAACACACCAATGGCTACTGCACATATCACACAGTTTAACAGATGTAGAGCAATATAATCCTGTGGTTTCATAAACGTTCTCCTACAGTAGCAGTATCTTCAATACAAACGTAGCCAATGCCTGGTGCAGCGTTAAGTTCAAGTTCAACTGCGTGAGCATGACATTCGGCAAAGGTTATATAATAGTTAAGTGTTTTTCCTTCAACATCGCCTTGTAAAGATATATACACCATTGTCAATATGTAGCCTAGTATCATTTTCTATCTTCTATGTATGTCAACTGTTAAACAGTGCATGCCGCCATCCCAGAAACTTCTTGTACGAAACGGAACCCAATGAACTTGTATATCGTGTTTGGCAAGTTGTATTTCTAAGTTTTTATTACTACCTAACATTATAACATTTTGTTCGTCGATAACCAAACAGTTTAGTTCAAAATACGTTTCGGTATACTCACCTACCCAGTCTACTGCGTGTTGTTCGATGTGTTTGCCAAAACTTTTGTTGTCGTTTATGTTTACATCCGGAAGCCACCATTTTCCGTTGTGTGCATTACCTTGTTGTTTAAACTCTGGATTACTAAGATCGATCTTTGTCCATCCTGGAAAGGTTTCATCGTAACTAGGAAAATAATTGCTTGCAATCAATAATCCTGGTTTAAGAATAGCAAAGCATCCATCCATATGTCCACCATTGTTTACAATAGTTACATTGTAATCTAACAAAAAATCATTATTCATTTGTTCACCGTCCGGAGTATCAATAATAATGTCTTTGTTCATTCTTACAACATTAGCACCATTTAGAGCTACATTATCAGTAAGAATCACACTGCATTCAGTATCGCGTTTATATTCTTCTAATACCGATTCCCAGGCTTTTGTATGCCATCTGTGTGCAATTAATTTATTTCCTAGTGTAACAAATTGATCTCTTGGTGTAATTTGAGGCTTCATTAGTTGTTTTGTATGTGCATCAATGAAGGAATCAATATTGTCATAGGTTGGACGGCGAACATGCACCCCAAACGATTCAATAGTAGTTTGTATTATATCTAGGTCTTCTTTGGTAATTTCAGTAATAGTACGAAATGCATCTCTTACTTGTGTTGGTAAATGATCGTACCAATCAGCTGGATAAACATCACCAAGCCATACCTCTTTTAATAGACTCCAGCTATTACTACTGTTTATAATCATTTATATTATCCATTTTTTTATATTTAATAACCTGTTGTTGAAACAGGTTGTATCTAAATTTAGGCATAATTGCCAACAAACTACTACGTAGTGGTTCCTTACTTTGACTTATTTGTTTAAAGCATTCTTGCAAGAACGGATTTGTTAAAAATAAATCCACATTGTATTGAAGTCTATGTCGATTGTTCACAATTATCTTTTGCATTTTCTCTAAGTCAAATAGATGCAAATTACGTTCTAGTGCTTGTGTACATCTTTCATATGGATCTTCAAGTGTTTCATAACTGTGATCCACTACGTCCTCAAACACATCAAAGCCTAGTCTAGTTAGGTATTTTGCATTCTTCCATCCTCCAAACCAAATTGGAATAGTACCTCCCACAATTGCCATAAATGTTTTTTCTGTTATAAGTGCTTCTTTTTCATAAAAGCATGGCTCAGTGATAATGCTAATGCAAGTGTCTTGGTATATTCCTTTTAAAAGTTTGTCGTATGTTTCTGCGTTTTTAAAACTGCCGTTGGCAATGCTCATTGGGTTTACAGTCTCTGGACCAAATTTATAATCGGTTACCTTGATGGTGTTGACTGGATTGTATTGCCAAGCCAGACTGTGTGTGTAACCGGTCAGTCCTAAACGTGCAATTTCTTTTAATAGAAATTTTCTATGTATGCGAGGCTTGTTTATTGAAAAATTAAAGATGCTCGTTTTACGATCCCAAAAAGGAACTATATCTTGCTCGATAAACTCTTGGCACTCAGTGGCTAAAAATATTGGAAAACATATGCTATTATATTTGCTTAATGCATCATCGTGCCCTATGTGATCAAATATAAGTGTGTGCAACTGTGGGTCGCAAGGGCCTGCTTCTAGTAAACGTTCAATATGGAAACATTGATCCTCTTCATTAAAACAATGATCATTGATCCAAATTATCTCAGGCTGGTGTAGGCGTTCACCTTGGTATTTGTAGGTTGGACCGTGAATTTCAATCATTCAATGGACTCCTGGTATTGTCAAGTTTGTGTTTGATGTGTTGAGCATATGCTAAATGTGCTGGTCGGAAAAAATGCCCACGTGGTTCTGCAGGATAACCCTTTCCAGTACAATAACCTATAAATTCGTTCATTGGACCATTTAATGGGCGATATACTGTAGTTGGATATGCAAAAGGTCTAATGCGTTTTTCATGTATACCGTCGAAGCTATCAATATTAATAACTTTGGTGCCTTTGCTCTGTGCATAAACATTTAAAGCTAGTATATTTTTTAGTTTGTTATTGTGTACACGTTGTTGATTACCTTCAATTGCAAGCCACTGTTTGCCGTAGTCTACGTATATTTGTTTGTCATCAATTTCAACACCAACTGGTATGCCCTGCAACAGATGTTTGTTAGGCTTCCGAACATAACTGTCACCTTCGCCATAGTTTATTGGTATCCATTGTTTATGTTCAGGATGAAAATATTCACCTCTGTTCATGCCGGTCCAACAGGCTATTATTAAGTCAAAGTGTTCGTCTAGCTCATTGTATATTCTAAACATAGCATCATTTGATCCGCCTGAGATAGCATGGTTATGTGGTGTGTATCCAAGCATGTTTGCAAGAAGCACAGGATAACTGTTTTGTGCTCCGTATTCAGGATCCTTGTGCATTAATGCACCAGCGGCATGTGAACAACCAAGTATTAAGGCGTTAGGCATGACATTACAGTCTTTAGTTTTTCTGGCCAACTGTGTAGTAAACTGGCTAACAATTGTTGATTGTGTTCTGCTGCCTGCTTAAAACGCTCGTATTCCTTAGGTGTGTACTGCCGATCGATGAATGTTTCTAGTTTATCTAGTATTAGATCAAGTCTCATCCAGTGATTTTTTTCTCTGTCATATTCAGTGTTAATCATATCGTCAAGGACATCAAAGCCATGCGAACAGAGCAGTTCAATACTAAAAGGCGAACAATACAATAACCATGGGCGTGGTAATTGTATAGCTCTAAATATTTTTTCGCTGAATACTATGGCGTCATCGCGTGTGTATGTTTCTAGTATTAAACTTACATTGGTATCAATTATACACTGTTCTAATGTACCGTGATTGTTTACAGTATCATAATCTAGGTCAAGGTAACTTACCAATCCTTTGTCCAGTATGTTGCGTTTTTTTAATAGTGTAAAAACTCTATCTCTATCGCCACGTTTTCTATTCATAAAACAATTGTAACTGATGCTAGAATCACGGTCCTCATATTCTGGCTCAAAATGCCATTGACCCCAAAACTCTGGCAACACACTTATTACCTCACCATCTGTTGGTTGTATATGATGGTTATCTGTAATTTGTATGTCGGCTGAATCAACAAGATCAACTAATCTGCAGGCAAGTGTACAGTTGTCTTTTTTAAACACATATGGAAAGCCAAAGTTATTGCTATTTTGTACTGTTGGTGTATATCCGCAAGCCTGCACATGATCTGTCAAAGTCTTAACAGTTTGTATTTCTCTTGGTTCACTGATCCAAATTTTATCGGTATATATTTCCATTGCTAATTAATTATATGGAATACTGGGACAACCCTATAAAAACATACACCAACACAGTTCTTTCATATGAGCGTGATGTAGATCCTATCGTTGCCAGTGAACACGGTGGTGAACACTGTTTGGTTTTCCAACCCATGCTACCAAAATCTGTGCTAAAGTATCAACAAAAATTAACTGATTTATGTGATTGGGCAAACAATCGAGACAGTTCTTTTATAGCCAATGAACGTAATTTTTATGATATTGCAAACCTTGTTAAACTAAATCTATGGATCGCTGACATACGAAAACAAGGAATTGTAAAGCCTTTATTAATAGCATACACAGGCGAAGGCGAACCCTATCTAATTAATAACGGCGAAAGTAGGCTGAGATGTTTAGAAGTAATACCAGAGATTGAATTTGTAGATTGTTTTATTACAACACATAGAAGACATGCTGATAAATTTAAATTACCATATGTTGAAAACTTTGAGCAATTTGCAGAAATATGTCGAGCCGATGTTGGACAAAAGTTTCTTTTTAGATTTACAGACCGTGATGCACCTTATGGATTAGATTGGTATGAAACAAGCAGTCAAAAAACTGGTTCTATAATGCCTGCACAAGAATTGTGTGTTTCTTTAATTAAAAACTATCTCAATGAACATCCATCAGTAGAGTTTTCTCCAGATTGGTTTTCAACAGAGGTTGATTGGAATCTCTATAAAAACTGTTGATTACTGCATCACGCCATTGTGTATTTCGATCTGTATCACTAACAGTTACACTCAAATAAGGTAAACTATCGTTACAATGTCCGCTAAAGCCTTTTTTTGGAAACACATGTTCTTCGGCCCAATTTTGTAAGAATAAGTCGCGTATAAGAGGTTTTGGTACAGATCCTACTTTGTATTCAAATGGTAGATTAAGTGCAAACTGTATTATTGGTTTAGCAAGAAATGGATTACGTGCTTCTATGCCATGTGCACCAGCTATAACATCAACACCTCTTATATCACATCCTGAAATTTGATGCCAGTAGTCAGCAAGTAATGTGGCTTGTCCTGGATGCTGATTATAACTATCCAAACACCACCGCCACAACGACGAATCTTTACTGTAAGGACTGTTGTTTTTGAAATTGAGATTTTGATATACGCCGTAACCGCCAAAAAGTTCGTCAGCACCTGCTCCGGTAAACAGGACACGTTGTTTGCAGTTCTTCGCTATCGCCCATTGACCAACAAAACTCCAACTCTGCACAGGCATACATGTACGTTCAATTACTTCAACAAAATCTCTTGCCCAATCTTCATTGTTTATAATTAATAGATGCAACCGAGACTGTTGATCTGAGGTTAAAAAATCTTCAATACAATCAACAATTGGATCTTTTCCAACCATATTTGTTGTGTAAAGTTCTGCACCTCTTAGTTCACCAAGAATAATACTGCTATCCATTCCACCGCTATACGTAAGAGCATAATCACATGCTGGTGTCATTTGGCGAATGGTTTTACTCCACAGACTGTTAAACTCTTCTTGGGCTTCTTGATAGGTGCACGGTTCAGGTTTAATCCAATTCCACAACATGTCGATACAGTGTGTTAGCGTACCGTCTTGGTATTCCCATCCTGGTATAACTCTTGTGATACCTTGATAAGGAGTTTGCTCTAGCATGGTCCAGTGTCTTGTATTGTACACAGTTGGTATTTTATGAAATTTTTTATATTCAAGTATAGGTGCAACTTCGCTACACACTATTAATATGTCATCGTCTTTGTAATGGTATAAGGTTTTTTCGCCTTGCGGATCAGCGGCATATCGCACAGTGGTTCCATCTGTCCATGCCCATGCCCACGGACCCCAGCCGTGGGTCAGCGACTTCGAATTGGTGTTTACACATTTGTCTACAAACTCAATATCATTATTATAGTTTCCAAAGTCTTTATAGTTGTAGATTTCACCATTGTAAGCAAGGAAGTTATCATGCTCAGTATTGTAGTATTCATCAGTGCCAGTTATATGAAGTATAACTTGTGCAACGAAGATATTGTTTTGATATCGATACCTTGTGTGATCTGGGCCTCTGCTTTTGAGCAAACCAATTGCTTGTAGGTGTTTTGATATGTCGATATCGTGTTTGCTTTTTACCAGTAAGATTCCACACATATCAACCTACACAAGTGCTTAAAAATTTTAACATTTCTTCATTACGTGCCACATAAGGCAATGCCAGCACAGTAAGCATGCCTAACACATACCATAGTCCATATATCATAGTTGATACTCCATTGTTACTTGCCAAGCAGTTCCGTCATGAAATTCATCTCTGGTGAATTGACTGTGTGCTACGTGTTCCAGCATCTCTGTTCTATCAAAGTGACTTTGGTTTTGCCAGTGTTGTACTGCACTTTCTCCTAGTATTTCTACAGGCTTTCCTAAACAAAGTGCTTCTACTGCTGCCATACTATGATGTGTTATTACTCTACGTGAATTCTTAATAAGAGGCAGTATTTCTGTAAATCGTTCTTTACGACTTGCTCTTCCTCCAGGCTTGTCTCTTACCAGTGCATTTGGATATTTTTCTAACGTTTGCGTTCTCCAACTGTTGTAGTCTTTTTGAAACCATGTAAATAGTTTATTTGGCAATGGCATTACCAGTAGATCATAATCGCCAGTGCTATCCCAGTCGGCCCAACGTCCATCTAGTTCTAGTGTGTTTTTGCGACTTTGGTTAAAGGTACCAACACGTGTGTTTTGCAAACTGTTGTAACTGATTCTATAGTACCATGGTTTTTTATAGTTGTGATTGCCTATGTATCCGTTGTCAATGTAGAAAAAGTCGAGCTTATATTTTCTTATTGCTTTGTGCAGATAGTTGTCAAACGGATGACTGAAAACAAGCACACGGTCAGGTTCAATGTCACGAATATTTTCTACAATTTTTGTATCAAAGTTTGCTATTGCAAACGAAAACACATCTCTAGTGCGAACACTTTCTGCGGGTATTTGAATTTTCACTGTTTGTTATGCGAAGGCATTTTGGTTTCAATGAACCAGACGTGTTTACGTAACACTGGATGATACTTTTTAACTCGTATCTTTTTTCCTTCACGTATCATTGATACAGTTTTATGTGCAACAAAGTGATAACTTGCACTGTCACGTTTTTCACCTTCTGGTATCATCCATGCTTTTGAATCTTTGTTCTTTTTAGCTGCCATGTTATTCTCCTTACTCTCTATTGCCAAACAGAGATAGTAACATTTGGAATAAATTTATAAAATTTAGATATAAACTAAGAGCAAACTGCACACCAAAACGCTCATCGCCACCGTGTGAGTAATAAATTTCTTTTGCCCGTTGTGTATCCCAAGCAGTAAGGCCTGTAAATATTAATACACCAGCAATGCTGATTACAAATGACAGTCCACTACTTGCCATAAAGATGTTGACAATACTTGCAATTATAATTCCTATAAGACCAATTATCAAGAAACTTCCCATTGAAGTTAGGTCTTTTTTGGTAGTATAACCATAGATACTTGCACCGGCAAATGTTGCACTTGTGATAAAGAAAACCTGTGTCAAACTATATGCAGTGTATACGGCAAACAGTGTGCTTAAACCTAGGCCCATAACCACAGTAAAAGCATAGTAAAAGTTTTTTATTTTCGAAAGAGTCCAATTTTGTCCTGCAAAACTGTACCAAAAAATCATGCCTAGTGGTGCTAACATCACTATCCATGCCAACGGGCCTGTCATCAGTGAGTAAATAAGTCCACTTGCATATGTAAAATATGCAACAATACCACTCAGTGCTAAACCTGCCGCAGTATGGTTATACATGTTTAACATAAAGTTTCTTAAACCTTGATCATATTCTTGATAGCTAGATGTAATGGTAGCCATTGTAATCTCCTAAAACTGGTCCAGTAATTGTCATTGTACGTCTCATATTTACACCAGCATTAACACCACTGTGAATAGTATTGTGCCAAGGTGTGATATTAAATACATCGCCTGCACTGTAATTAGTTATAACATGCCTATCGCCTATAAAAAGTGCATGTCCAAATTGGTAATCGTCGCAAGGTATCCACAAACGTTTTATTCTTGCATCTTTTGGCAAACCAAATTTACGTTTTACACTACCATAACCATCTGTATGCGGTTCAGTAAAACTTGCTGGTGGGTGCTCTAAAACTTTTATAAGCACCTCGCCAGTATAACCTTCAGAATTGAGAAAGTCGTCTGGTAGCCAATCACAAAATGTTTCACTGCTATATACATAATGGGCACAATTATCTAGATTGTAATATTTTTCGCCATCAGCAATCTGTTGTTTTAATGCTAGTTGAGGTGCTGGTATTCGTTCACAACCATCTTGTCTGTCAAGCCTATCATTAAACCATTGCCAATCGATATCTAGGCTTCTATGCGGCTTTAACAAACTTCAACACCTCTAAAACCACGTTTGTCAATTGCTTCGCCGGTAACTGTAATAATTCTACGTGTTTCTACTCCGATGTTTCCTGCACTGTGGATTACATCACCTGGTATTTCAAAAACATCTCCTGCTTTATAATCAGTCATTATAAAATCGTCACCAACACAAAGTATATGTCCAAACTTGTAATCTGTGCAAGGTATCCATAGTCTTTTTACTGGTCCGTCATCAGCAAGATCAAACGCCTCTTTGGTATTATGATAACCATCCAAATGTGGTTGTGTTATAATGCCAGGCTCGTGTTCGAGAACTTTTATTATTACACGTCCATCCATGCCCACTGTGGGCCAAAAATCTTCTGGAAACATATCTACAAAGTCATCACTGACATATTCAGTATAGATACTTGTTCCGTTATCAATATGTGCTTGATAATGATGTTCATCAACCTTGTAATTACTATTGTATGTCTCCTGTTTCAGAGGAGCATTGTACACAGTTGGTTGTTTTACTACACCTTCAATTTTATCAATGCGTTCATTGAATGCTTGCCAATCAATGTCTAAGTGTCCTATTTTTTCCATTTTTTTATTCCTCTTTTAAGTTATTTAACATCGTGTTTGCTAGTTCTTTGTCTGACAACTTTCTTATTTCTCTGATATGTCGATTGCTTGATTTATCTATAGTATTTCTATGTTGAGTTGTTGAATTGCCTAATATATTAGCATCAGCTGCTAAACCTTGATATTTCACTGTTTTTACATCTTCAAAACCATTTGGTATAAGTTCTTGTTGAGTATAAAATTCTAAACTATCAATATCAATGAACCAAGCAAATTTGCCTTGATTTGCAAAGTCTTCAAAACCTTTGTTACATTCAGGAAAAATTTCTAAAAACTTTTGCATACATTTAGTATATCTAAAGACAATGTCCCATCTATCTTGTACTAGAAAATTTCCTTTTTCAAGTGGGTATCTTGCATTTTTTCCTAATTTTTTATCTGGATTGGCTATGTCAGGTCTATTTATTACGTAATTGTAGTCGTCTTGTTCATAAAATTTAAAAAATGCCAAAGTACCTAGTGCATCAAACTCTTTGCTTTTCATATCGAGCTTGTTGTATTGATCCTTTTTTTCCAAACCATATTTGTAATCTAGTATAAAACTTCTATACATTCTACTTTGTTTGATTAAAGTTTTTACATTTTTAGGATGAGCCCAATAGTAAATAGTGTTTAGTAAACCACCTCTATCATTCATCACACTACTCAAAAATGTAACATACCAACGACGTTTATAATAAACTAACTGTGGTTTATCTTTACCAATAATAAAACAACCACGAGGATTCATGTCTAATTTTTTGTCTATATTTCGTGGTACTCCGTAGTCATAAGGAGTAGCACCATTATAAAAATTTTCTATCTGTAATGAACTCATTGGTTCTATTATTGTTCCACATTGTGGACGTTTAAAAAATGCATACTCGTCTGATAAATGAGAAATTAATTCGTCTTCATGTGGATATAAGAAGGTTTGTTTATCTATAAAATCTCTGTATTTGTAAAGACTTGGAAAAGAATTTTCTCTGTATTCTTCGTTGATGCGGTCATCAGTTTCCCAACTAAAATGTGTAACAGTTTCGTCTATCTGTATCTTGTTGTCAATGAAATCCATAAGTATTGCATGACTGTCATATCCTCCACTGTACAATAGTGCTACATGTTCATATTCTTGTTTTAAACGTTTTATAAAATCTACATTGTAATTGTAGTCCATGTCTAATGATTTATCTTTGAGAGTCTCTCTAAATTCTTTTTCCAGTTCAGGAGCCGTCACAAATGGCAACCAACAGTTAAATTCTTTTTCGTACCATCTAGCAACATACACATTACCTAGTCTTTTGCCATCAGGAGTTTCCCAGTAAAAAGGGTAATTCATCTTTCTTGCTTGGCGGTCACCTACTTCTACAAATTCTAATAATTTTTCTTTTGACATTCCTAGCTCTTCTTAAATGCAGAAATAGTATGACGAGAATACCCGTCATACTATCAAGTTAAAGTTGATCAATAAGATCTATTGTAGTTTACCAGCTTTCCAGTTAGCAACTGTGTCTGACTTAACTCCACCTGGCATCCAATCAGCAGCATCTTTCCACCAATCTTCTAAACCAAGACCTCTTTTTTCCAATTCAGCTGAAGTTGGAATAAAAGCAGTACCATAGTACTTCTTAAGGTCTGGATCGTTTGACATCATGTCACCAATCACTGCTTTAGCATCTGCTTTTTGAGCTTCATTTAGTTTGATACCAAATACTACTGGAAATTCAACCAATGAACTTAATCCCCAATTTGGGAAGATATCAGCAAACTTAGCAGTACCGTTTACACCACCTGTAGTAGCAAAACAGTTTAGATCTGGTGTATTGATTTCTCTAGCAGTGTAACCCAAGTACATTAGGTCTGTATCACCAGCTAAGAAACCTTTAAGTGTATTTGAAGAACCGTTGTATGCAACCTTCTTCCACTTGTTTCCAAACTGCTTGCCTAAGTCAGCAAAGTCATCTGGTAAGTTGTTAAAAGTACCAATTGTAACACGATCTTTTGCTTTGATCCATGCTATGATGTCTTTTAAGTCTGAACCAATATTGTCTGACTTACGTACACACATTGCATTTGATCTGTAAAAGAAAGGAGTTACATAACTTACGTCTTTGGTAACTTCTGGTGCAATAAAGCACTTCTTTCTAACTACATCACTGATCCATGATGATCCAGATTTAAAGTAAAATCCTGGACGATCAGTTCCAGCAATATACTTCTTATTCTTAAAACAGTTAGCAGTATGCACTAACTTACTGTCATAGCCTCTTTCTGTAAGAGCTTTCTGTAACATAACACCCTGTTTCCAGTTGTTACCTGTGTTAGAAGAAGCAACGATAACATCGAGGATCTTCTTTTCTGCCATTGCAGGACCAGAAACTCCTGCAAAAATTGTAAGTGCTACTATTACTGCACTCAGTCTTGATAGTAAGGTCATATACTTTTCTCCATAATTATGTTTAACCTATGTTTCATTGTACAACACTTTAACATGTTGTCAACCTTTGTTTTGATTTTTCTAACCAAAATGTAAATTATATAATACGTTGGAACTCATCAATAGTTTATCCTGCAATATAAATGCAATTAAAAGTATGAGTGTTTCAGTTCTACGTAAAATATATCCTAGTGGCAACAACAATACCATTACAGTAAAGTGATACCACATATCGTATTGTTGGAAACCTGTGTACAACACAAGCCCAACCAGTATGGCACCAGTGGCATATATCATGTGTACCATGTTAAGTTTTTTAAGAACATTAACATATTTCACTGCTGGCCAACATAATATTACTGCTACCATGTTAATAAAGACAAACCAATAGGTAAGTCTTTCAAAAAAGTTTTGTTCAATACTAATTCTCCAATTGATAACATAACTGTTCATTTCAATTAGACTTATTAATATTGTTTCACTAGGACTCATTGGAATACCAATCAGCATCAACGGCAACAACAATACTAGGGTACAACTGTTGTTGGCAGTTTCAGCACTGATCAATGATTTCATGTGTCCGTCTTCTCGATAGCTACCTTCCTTTATAGCACGTTTCTTTTCCACTGCATAACTGAAGTTACTTGCAATACCTGTGCCAATGTGCGGTACCAATCCAACAATGGCTCCAAATACACTACCACGTATACTGGCCCATTTGTTTTGCCACCAATGTTTAAAATGCACCATTGGCGAGCTATCGTCAAAGTAGTCTCTGTCGTTTTCGTATTTGAAGTCTTTGAACTGTTCCACAGTGTTAAGCAATGTAGGAAACACATAAAGTGCAACCACCACCGGAAACAACGGCAAGCCTTCATATAGACTTGGAAAAGTGTCATAAGGAATAAAGCCTTCACCAAAGATAAAGAACGGAACGTTATGTTGTCCTATGAGTCCTAGTGCGGCTCCGAGTGCGAATACAACTGCATTCTCTTTCCAACTGCGTCCTAATAGAAAAACCACACTACAAGTTGCAATCCACAGTATGCCAAACTGTATTTCTGCACTGTAAAAGTTCATTAGGCCGTGGATAACAAATGGAAGCACCGCAAAGATCACACAAACGGAGATGAATGATCCAAACACACTTCCAATTGCAGCACCACTTATTGCAAAATTTCCCTGTCCACGTTCAAACAGTCGTTTACCTTCTCTCACGGCTGGTAAACTAGAACTTTCGCCAGGTATGCCGAACACTGTTGCAATAACACTACCACTGAATTGACTAACTGAAGCTAGTCCTAAGTAGAACACTAGCATTTGGAAAAGTGTAGATTCCATTAAAAATGGGTATAGCATAAACAACATTATTGTATTGCCAATACCTGGAATCAGGCCTGCTAAAAAGCCTGCAAAGATTCCACCAATGACATGGATAAAGTCTACCCATTCAAAGCCACCTACAATGTGTACAACGCCGTCTTCAATCATAACCAATCCTCGTTCAATAAAAATATTACTAACAATAACACAGATAATTTTGTGTTACAATTGTTAATTTTACCTTTATTGTGAATTCGACTAGTGAAATAGAGCCGGGCGTTCGTGTTAAGTAAAGGCGTTAGCCAGGCGTCCGTTTAATGCTCGCGTCATAGATGGCGCTGTCGATGTGAATATTTAGTGATTGTGTTTATTGGGGTGTAATTTTTATATAGCTTGTTTTTTAGTTCGGTAATACATTACCTGGTTGGTATCTAAACATTGAAACCGCATGCCATTGTTGGTTGGTGCTATAGTTTGAATATCGTTAATTACACTTGGATTTTCTGTGAGATATTGAATGCATGCAGGTCTAGTTTTAAAACTATCCTGCATGAGTTGTACTTCAATTCTATCAGTGTTTGGAAATGAAATAAATGCTACAATGAACCATTCTAACAATTTATTTTGCTTCTTCTTTGGTAAGAGCTAGTTTGTAACAAACTCTTTTGCCCTTTACACTATCGACTGTAATTGCGGGTAGGCCTTCAGTAACCGTTCTACACTCAGGTAGTTCAAACCATTTGTAGCCTGCTTGTTTTTGTGCATCTACTGTTCGATTGAAATCTGCATTGTCAACAGAAAACAATAATGCTAGTACTAATAATGCCATTTTAGGTTCCTTTTAAATTATAATATTATTTATAGTAACATTGAGACGACAGAATGTCAACCTCATGCTTAGAAATTACCAGTGTTCGGGCCAAGCATAGTGTCGGTTAAGAGTGTTGTATATCTGTTGCACCTTGTACTTGATTTCACTGCCACTGTTGATCTGCTTTAGTCTTTTTAACCAGTCAACCAATTGAATGATTTCGGTTTTTGTTCCACTTTGATTGGTTCTGCCCACAGTCAATGGTCTACCTCTTTTGCTTGCAAAGCCATAATTCCACAGTGTTTCTATTTGTGTGTACCTATTCTTGATTCTTTCAAATTTGTTATCCTTGAATTGAAAAAATCCTTGTTCACTTGGTAATACTGCATAGCTTTCGTAATTTAGATTAAGTTCTAAACATTCGACGCCTTGATCACTTACTTCACTTCTCCAGGTGCTACGACTCCAGTGATTCTCGTTAGTATCAAAACTTTTTAACTGTTTTTCAGTCATTATTTCATCTGCAATGACAGCTTTATTGCCCATAAACTGTATTATTTTTGGGGTGATTAAAACTGTGGGTATGAACAGTGCTTGAGCACGCCAAAGTATTTCTTTTTGATTCTGAAAACTGTGTTCTTGAGCACTTTTTTGTGCAGTAAATTGTTGCAGTTGCAAACCTGCACGTTCTTCGTCAAAGTTTCTATAGTATCTACCATTTTTGAGTCTATGAGTAACCGTTGTATATAGACTAATATCTTTTGTTTCAAGATGCATGATCAATCCTTTTTGTGTTTATTATAACAGTAAAGTTTTTGATTGTCAACAAAAGTTATTGTTTAGCCATTGTTCTAGATCACCAGTGAGATTGGCCATCATTGCTTCTTGAGAACCAAAAAAGCTCAAACGTTTTTGTCCGTAGTAATATGGAAATTGGAGTTTTCGATCTAGACCAAGTATGATACGTTTGTTTTTTCTTGCGAAGTTTTCTGGAAGTACAAAATCCCAGTACTCGAACTTGAGATCTTTAACTATTTTAAAACCTGTGCTGGTAAGACGCATGCCACCATTTTCTCTGGTGTTGTACCACCATGAGTGTAGTGCAGTTTTATAGTCAATCGCACGTTCTGTACTTCCGTCGTAGTGCAATGCCATAAAGGTTCGAGTAAGTTCTTCTTTCTTACTTCGCATCAGGATATACTTGTTCGCCTTTTGATAGCAATACTACACTAAATTTTTCACATTTGAATTGTGCATTTAGTTTTTTTGCTAGACTTATTGCATGTCCTGGATTTGAGAAACTTACTTTTTTGTACTTGGGTCCAGGATACTGTACCAGCATGTTAGATGTCTTTAGGTTAATGGGCGAGCCTTCAAAATACACTGCCCAAATACCATCACTAGCAAGAACCTGTTCTGTTTTGTAAGTTGCTTTGTCAGTAACTTCTACTAATATGGTTGGTTTTGGTCTACTCATTTCATTATCTCCACATTTATTTACCATAAACTGCGTAGATAATATGGTTAAGTGCTCAGTTAACTACCAAGTTCCACCGTCAACTTCGATCGTATTGAGATCTACTTCTTTTTTTACTGAGGAGAGTGTTTCTATGTCTAGGAGTAATTTTGTTATATCTCCATGCAGATTCTTTGCATCCTGCATTGACCAAACAAAATCCTTTGCACCAGTTTGATCACACTGTGCAACTCTATCAATAAACTTTCTAATGTAAAGTCCACTCATTTGTAGACAAAACCGTCTGGTGCTCTGGCAGGACCCATGTAACCATAACGTTCTAACAAGATAAGTTTTGGGCAAAAGTGCATTTTTACTTTTTTTCCAATTTTTATCTTGTAATAACCAGCAGCATACCAACTGCGTGATTTCTTCTCTTTGGTGTATACTGGTAAACGTGTGTGTATATTGTACACTCCGTTGAATGGTTTGCAATCTGTAGGGAAACCATTTACTTGATTTTCAGGATGTTTAATACGTTCACGATCATCTTCAAATGAAATCTTTGTAATATCACGTAAACTTTTTATAGTTTTAAAACGAGCATTACCTTGCTGAGTTGTAACAAAGTATCCGTTGTTGTCTTTTTCAACAGATCCAATTTTTTTCTCATTTTGTTTTAAGACCCAGAACTTTCCATTTACAATAGGTCTTGCAATTGTTTCACTCATTACTTTAACACTCCTTGGTATGTTTGATTCAACCAACGACCATACTGTTCGGCATTTTCGCTTAGTCGATTCAAATCGTATTTACCACAAAATTTAAGAAACTTAGAACCAACCTGTCCTACATCCTTGTTTGTGATTTGTTCTCTAATAAAATTGTCAAGTCTTTGTTTTATTTGTTCAGGTTGTGCAGTTAGATCGATCAACTGTCGGTTTCGATTGTAGTCATCTAATACTCTGTGTTCTTTGCCTTCATGATCGGTCCAACGTTGTAGCATCATGTTATTCCAAGCATAGCCTTTGCTTGATCTGTCTTCAAATGCTTCTTGTAATCCAACCTTGTTTTTAGTACCTTTCTTTCGTACACCAGGAAAAGCACTGAACACATTGTCACTGCTATCACCTCTCATGCACTTTTCAAACAACAACCATTCAGGGTTGGGAACTTCTTTAGGTTCCTTAGTCTTTTTATCTATTACAGGCTTGCCTTTAGCATCAAAGATACCTTCTACAGTAATCAATTGATCAGTGATACCATTAAACTGACTTACATTTTTTGCCAACAGTTGATAAAAGTCACTGTCTGAACTGATAATAACATGCTCATCTGCAGGATGTAAATGTATCCAACGTGCTATAAGATCATCAGCTTCTGCATCACCATCACGTAGTACACTACAATTGGTTTTTTCACGTAGGTATTGATTAAAATCATCAAATGTATCCCAGAACAGTTTTTCTTCTTCTTGTTCACGTTCAGTGAGTGCGGCTCTTGCTTCTGAGCGATTGGCTTTGTATGGTTTGTAGTAATCTTTACGCCAACTACGACCTTCTAAACAAAACACCACATGATCAGCATCAAACTTTTTTGCTACCTTATTGATAGCGGCCATGCTTATGTGCAGTGCATAGCCAACTTTTTCCCATGGATCACTTGCACGGAATGCAACGTGTCTTGCACGGAAAAACATGTTAGCAGTGTCAATCAATAGATACTTCATAGTATACCTTTTGTAAATAATATGTTTATTGTAACACTAAACAATCTTATTGTCAACTATATACTTTGTGAGATATTGTGCCCATGCTTGATAACCATCTGCATAAAAGTGTCCTTGAGAATCTTGTTTGTACCCTAAATTGCAAACATATTCCATCAGATGCGAGTCGGGTATTAACCAGTTACTCAAATTTACTTGTGTGCATAATTTTTGTAACTCAATAAATTCTGGAGTAGTATTACTAGGATCTACTGTGTCTGTGTTTGTTTTTCTATTGTGCCTTGCTAAATCAGCTAACTGCATTGCAGAAAATTTTCCTTCAATGAAATCTGAAATCATTGACGGAGTAAAAGCATTAAAAAATGTATATCTAATGTTTTTAGATTCAAAATAATCTTGTAAAAATAAAATATTGTAAATCCAATTCCTGTAATTAATATATTCATTAAACATGTTGTGAATCCAAAACCTGTGAAGCTTTTTTAAATTTCCAGGATCTGGACCGTTTTCTTGTTCAATTCCGGTTGCTGCAGTACGACAATACATGCCTAGTTCGTGATGTAATTCATTTCTAGTATGAGAGGTCCATCCTATTATAACATATTCAGGAGGTTCATTATTAACCAACCATTCTTTTGTGGTTCGAAAAATTCTATCATTTGATGCCCCACCTAGTGCTAAATTTATAACTTGCTGGTTAAGCAAAACTGACAATTGCGAAGGCCAATTGTCGTTTATATTGTTGAGGTCATATCCGTTAGTAAAACTACAGCCGTTTGTTAAAATCATAATGAAACCAGTTTGTTGTTAACTATATACTTTGTAAGACATTGTGCCCAAACTCTGTGTCCATCTGGACCATAGTGATAGCTGGTTGGACTTACAGTTTCACATTTCTGTGATATCACTGAGTGATAAGTACAGCTTGGATCATACGGACCAAGATAACTTGTGCCCCAATCTTTTTGTATTTCTATTTTGCTAAAATCATTGTTACCGTTGAAGAAAATGTGTTTTGCACCAAGAGATTCAAGTTCTTGATGAAAGTTCCATATTTCTTCATGTGCATCTCTGGTTTTTTGTGTCCAGTTGATATTGCTTACATATTCTTTGTATTGGTCTTGATGGCTAGCAGGAACATGATCACTACCACTTGCATTTATTTGATATAGTACACCGTCAATCAACCATTCTTCACGTTCCCAGGTACTCCATTGTATAATATACAAGGTTCTGTAAATATCTTTTTCTTGGTGCTTGATCCAGTTTCGTGTTGTTCTAATTATTCTTGAGTTAGAGCTTGCACTTTCAGCTTCGCATTTGAAACCGCAGTTTAATCTATTGCTTAGTAGTTTACCCCAGGAAACTGCAAGATTATCTGGATGAGGAACACGGCCCATCATCCAATATTGTGGATCATCTTCTGCGAAGGCATGATTATTTACACATTCAGCGGCAGCAGTATGCGAATCACCGTTGGTATATAAGATCATTTTACTTCAGTGTATCCGTTGCCAAGATCTCTAGTTTGTGTATAACGTACATCTGGATCTGCCTGAGCTTGTTCATATGTTTCAAGTGCAACATTGCGACAAACATTTTGAAACCATCTATCAACTATAACATGTTCTTCTTCATTTGGCTTCTGCTGATAACCGGCACGAATAAGATTTGCTATAAATTTTTCATTCCAGTCTAGTTCAAATGCACCATTGTTTATATCTTGTGGATCAACATCCATGCTTAGTATAGACACATATGGTTCACCTTTAGCAGTTGCAATTTCTTTCGGCGATTTTTTCTTTGATCTTGGTTTGGTTTTTTCTGTTTCAATTTTTTCTTTTTTTAAAAATTTTTTAATTTTATCAATCATATGCACTTTAAAGTCCTTTGTCACGTAGTTTATCCAGATCAATTGGTGCTTTCATAGCACGTTCAAGTGGTATATTAGGTACCCCAGGCGTTGCCGAAGAGACTGATGTGTAGTCTGGGTGTAAACCTCCAGCCTTTTTCCATGCAGATGTTTGCGACTTCTTGGACATTGAGATTGTATTCTTCTGATCTACCACCCAACGGCATGAGATAGACAGGACATTCGATGCCTGCTTTGCGATATTCTGCAACAGCTCTGCCAGCTTCGTCAATATCAACACGATCAGCAACCACAAACTTGAGATACATGTCACTGATATCCACACTAGCATAATCAAGAGCCACTTCAGGCTTAATAGCAGTCTCCCAAGATTCTCCACTAACTGAGAGCTTTGGGGAACAACTCCAAGTAACCTCAAACCTCTCCTGATTGGTGAGATAATCTTTAAAGTCTCTATGAAGCATTTGCGTCGTATTTGTCTCAAAAGTAACATTTTTCAAGTCCTTCATTTTTGGATGTTCAAACAATTCAACATACAATCTTTGCCAAGCAAGTAAAGGCTCACCACCTGTCATTATTAAGTGTACGTCTTGTCCATTATCCATTGTCCACTTGCCTTCTGGCAGTAAACTAATTAAATGTTCAACTACTTCATCAACTGTACGTAGCATGTTGAAGTGTTTGAACTCAGGATAGATACTAGCATATGTATCGCAACCTGTGTGTATTATTGGCAAGTCGTTAAACTCTTTTGTATTTTTATGTATGCCTCTATCCAGCAAACCTTGTACTTCTTGGTTGTGTATTATGCCTTGTTTTTGTTTTTCATCTCGCATAGGTTCTGATCTATCTAAACCAAAGTTCATGCATCTAAAGTTACAACCAAATGTACGTAAGAACACACTGGGCACTCCTACAAATTTTCCTTCACCTTGTACTGAATAAAATGCTTCACTGTATCTAAGTTTGCCTTGCTTTTTCATACTGCTATTTACTGGGTTAACCAGTCCTGCTTCAGCAAACTTAAATTTAAAAGGTAATTGTTCTTCTACCATATTCCTAATGTCCTTCCGTTACCCATTATTATAGCACAACATGTAACAATATGCAAGACTATCCAAAAGGTTCTCATACCTAGTGCAATCTTTACATTCTGTTGGGTGATAGGTAAAAATTCAGGCTTGTCCTCATCAGTTATACCAATTGGCATGCCAACTGTTCTTGCCCAAGTTCTAAGCCAACGTCTTTGTCCGCTCATTTTTCTGTTATTATCCCATTGAATCTATCATTACTAAAATTGCTACATAAAAAAGTGCAAATATATAAACTGGTTTTGCATTTTCTAAACGTCTATCTGTTTTTGGTTCTGGCTTTTTCCAGTCAGCAGGCATGTAATCTCTATCCCAAGCATCTCGTCTAGTATCCTGTTTACGTTGATCCACATGTATAGATCTTGGATCTATTTTTTGTTCAGTCATTATTGCATAACCTCTTCATTTGGATTCCAACGACTCCACCATTCTTCCCATGGAAAAACAATCCAACTTGGATCATCAACTTTGTTTATTTCTTCAGCGGCGTAGTTAACTTTGAGATCTGCGTCGCTTGGAGTATTATCATACAATACTGCAAAACGTGTTGATTCATTCCATATGGTTTTCCATACATACAAAACATTATCATCTATCTTTTTATTAATCGCATTTTCCCAATCTTGTTTGATCCAGTTTATAGTTGCACCTGAATCGTTGATGTCATCTACCACAAGCACTTTCTTACGTTGGCCAACATCCCATCTTGCACCAGTACTGATTCCGTTGTTCATACCAAATGCTATTTCAGCAAGTTTTTGATTGCTTTCACATGGAACATGTTTTCCGTCTCGGAGTCTTACATCTAGTGTGTACATTGTAATGTCTAGATATTGACTTAACAAGTTACTCAGTGTAAGTCCACCTCTTGTGATGCCCACAATAAAATCAGGCTTCCATGAATCTTTTTGCATTTGACGTAGTATTTCTTGTGTCTGTCTTTGCACATCATGCCAAGTTACGTATACCTTTTTCATAGTATTAATCCTTTCAAGTGCTTACTTTATAGGTTGTTAAGAATCCTTTGGTATCTTGTTCTAATAACTTGTCATTATAATTTGCCTTGCCTTCTTGTACACTATCAAAAAATCCATTGTCTTGCCCAAGTCTTTTTCTAAGCCAGTTCATTTTAAGTGTCCATTGCCATCTTAGATTCACTGTGTCTTTGTGTAAAAAATCACCTGGTCTGTCAGGATTGCCTTCACGAGTAAGATCTCTTTCTTTATAGGTTGTATCATTGTTATTGCCAGTGAGATCATGACGATCATGTAAACATCTACTTTTCAATTGTATAACTGCATCATTGGGATAGGCAACTTGACTTATCCATGCATCAATGTAGGGAAAAGGACTACATGTGCCAAAAAACACAACCCAGTCACGTGGAATAATTGGAAATATTGCATAAGGATGCCCATGATTGTCTTGCATTCTAAGCACTGCAAATTGGCCATTATGCTTGAGAATTTCTGTATCCCATCCTTTGCTCTCCATTCTAGCATCATCGTTCCATGTTAGTAACCATCGACCTCGAGATTCAATTGCCAATTGATTATCATATTCGTTGAGTCTCGCATAACCAAGTCTAGGCTGAACAAAACACTGAAAGTCAACATCAGCCTCTTCAAAATAAGGAACCATTGTGTTGTTTACATAATCAATTGTTTCTTGATCGTCATCGTCGACTGCTACTAGAAATTCTATACTACTTGGATCATTTGCAGTTTCTATACAACTTTTCATGCTTTCCAAAGCCATTGCCGGACGTCCACGAGTTGCTAATTTTACACTGATATTTGTTGAAGGTTCGATATTAAACGGCATTATCTATTCTCCACCACTTTATCTGCTAGTCCCCATTCAACTGCTTGTTGTGCAGTTAGAAATGTATCAAACTTCATGGTCTCTGCCATTTCTTCATAGGTCTTGCCAGCAGTATTGTGTCTAACATAAAGTTCAGTGAGACGTTTGTTAATCTTTTTAGATTCTTCCATGCTTCGTATCGCATCTTCAAACTGTAGCTCTTGTACATGTACTGTTCCTGAAGTGCCTCTTGTGCCTGAACTTACTCTGTGAATCATTGTTCTTGATTCTGGCAATACGATACGTTTGCCTTTAGCACCTGCCTGTGCTAAGAAACTACCCATGCTACATGCCTGTCCAATTACAACTGTGCTTACATCTGATTTTATAAACTGCATAGTATCATAGATACCTAATCCAGCAGTAACCATTCCTCCTGGCGAATTGATGTACAATAGTATATCTTTGTCTGGATCTTCTGACTCTAAAAACAATAGTTGTGCAATCACACTGTTGGCCATTTGATCTTCAACTGGCCCATTAAGCATTACAATTCTATCTTTGAGAAGTCTACTGTAAATATCGTATGCACGTTCTCCTTTTGAGGTAGTTTCAACTACCATAGGTATCAAAGCCATTATGTTGTTATCCTTTTGTAAATTGCACTGTTAGCACCGTGTTCCATACACTCAACCGAATCCACCCAACATCTGTTTGCTGTTTGTTCTCTAATTAGTTTATCAGCAAAGTCGTATGCATGTTTGGCAAACATCTCTGCACCAACACCATCAAGTATTGTCAGTTGTGCTAATCCTGCATCTTCTAATGTGTGAAAGTAGTGTAGCTTCTCATCGTTCTCATCAAGTACAACCTTATGATCAAATGTATCTTCCAACCATTGTTTAAGAGGCTTTAAGCCACCAAAGTCCACTGCCCAGTTTTTGTTGTCCAAACTGCTACATGCAAACACAAACTTGAATCCTAAACTGTAGCCATGTAAGAATCTACAGTGCGAATGATCTGCATGCGGTTGTCTAAACACTGCACTAAGTCCAATGTTGTGTCCATAAGTTTTAGTACTATAGTATGCCATAATCTCTCCTAATAATCCCAGACTTGTGCATAATAGCCTTTGCCTGTGGTGTCACCGCCTACATTATCAACAGGTTCACCTTTGTAATCTACTTCTGTTATGATATTGTCACCATTTGGTTGTGCTTCTACATAAATTTTTAACTTTGTTGGGTCAAATTTAGAACCATCATCAACATGAACAACACCTTCAAAGAACGTGCCTTTTTCTGCACTCATACCATAAAACACATATGGCTCAGGAACTGTACCGTCATCTAGTGGCAATGGCTCACCTTCATTGTCGCCTTCTTCAACAAATCCATTCGGGTACAGTGCATTATCAAGATCAAATTCGCCATCTTCACGTTCTATATTGTTGTCTGTAATATACTTTGGAGTGTCTTCTGTGTCAACTATATCGGCAATATGTTTTGAGCTATAGTCTTCTCCGTCTCTTTCTTCGACAGTGATCCAACTGTTATCTATATCAACTCCGTATTGGTGTGATAGTTCACCTGGTGCTTCATACCATTCACTGTAGTATTCTTCGTCAGCATTGTATAAAAAGTTTGCTTCGTCTGATATATCTGGATCTTCTTCGCTAACATAATCTTCAGGTGAGCCCATGTAGCTTTCTAGTTCACTATCTTCTTTGTCAGCCCAGTACATATATGCTGGATATGACATACGTGCATATGTTGTTTCGCCACCATAGCCACCAATAGTGATATGATAGTATCTATCTGGACGTTTTATTGCTTCAATTAATTCTTCATCAGTTGCCATAGTTGCCACTCCCTGGTATAACGTTGCGAACTCCACCTGTAGGGTCATCTGTATCCCCATCTCTTCTAAAAATCAAATGCACATGGGGGTACATCACAGTTTGACCTGCACTTGTACCTACATTAATGCCAACATTGAATCCAGTAATCTCGTTACCTTCACCTTCAACATTTGCATTTCCCATTTGCATTGCGTAATTGAAACAACGAAGCAGGTTTTGCATGTTCGACTCACGAGGCACAACAAGTGTGTGCCCTGGCGTGACCGGAAAGCCGTCATTGTATACAACAAATTCTTTTGTTTCTAGTTGCACATCGGTCCAAGGGGCTCTGCCCTCTTGCTTTGCCACTTCTAACGTATCTAAACTATGCATCGCTTGCCTCGTTGTTAATACATTTATTATAGCACTTTAGGTACAAATGTCAACCATGTATT
>CENU01201089.1_pt1 | contig 29001 bp, 23 predicted proteins | sample 361331 | NCBI WGS metagenome assembly CENU01 (sample SAMEA2619766, study PRJEB7988) | marine metagenome | isolation source: saline water (ENVO:00002010), including | reverse complement strand
GGGGGGCTGATGGTTCACGCAGCATGGGTTTTAGGGTCATTCCTTGCTTGGTTAGGCAATGTAGGCAGGTCTTTCGGGTTTTGCCGCCGCTGATCGGCAAACTACCTGTGTCGCTGGCTCATGGGTGGTAACCTGATATTATCGTCGCGCCCTCGGATGGTAGGTTGGTAAATGGCAATCGGTTAGAGAGGTAGGTATGGCCCAGGACAGTGAACAGTTTGACGTAATTATTGTAGGTGCGGGTATCTCTGGTATCAGCGCCGCCGTTCATCTCAAGCAGGCCTGCCCAGACAAGCGGATTTGTATTTTGGAACGCCGCGAAAACGTAGGCGGAACCTGGGATCTCTTCCGCTATCCAGGTATCCGTTCCGATAGTGATATGCATACCCTAGGCTTTGAGTTCAAGCCATGGACGGAGCAGAAGTCTATCGCTGACGGGCCCTCTATTATGAGATATCTGAAGGAGACGGTGGCGGAGCATCACTTAGCCGACCACATTCGCACGGGGCATCAGGTGCTGGCGGCAGATTGGTGCTCTAAGGCCGGCAGCTGGTCGCTAAAAGTCCAGCACAAGGGAGAAGAAAAACAGCTGGCGGCGACGTTCCTGTTTATGTGCTCTGGCTATTACAGCCACGATGAGGCGCACGACGCAAAGATTCCCGGTGCGGACCAGTTTGCTGGCCCAGTCGTCTTACCTCAGTTTTGGCCGGAGGACTTGGACTACGTTGGAAAGCGGGTCATCGTCGTGGGTAGTGGCGCCACTGCGATGACTATCGTGCCTCGAATGGCGGAAGAGGGTGCCCGAGTTACGATGCTGCAGCGCTCTCCTACCTACGTGGCCTCACGTCCGGACAAAGATCGATTGGCTAATTTTCTGCGTGGGGTCTTGCCCGAAAAGTGGGCCTACGCGATAACGCGTCTGCGCAACATCAGGCTGCAGGAGCAAATTTATCGCCGCTCTCGCGCTGCACCTGAGAAGGTTAAGGCATTCCTCTTGGGCATGGTTAAAAAGGGACTGCCAGAGGGGTACGACGTGGAGACGCACTTTACCCCCAAATATAACCCCTGGGATCAACGGCTCTGCCTGATACCAAATGGCGATCTGTTCAAGGCTATTTCATCGGGTCAGGCAGAGGTTGTTACCGCAGCTATAGACCAAATTACTGAAACAGGCATTCGGTTGGAATCAGGGGAGACCTTAGAGGCGGATATCATCATTCTAGCTACCGGGTTGAAGATGGTGCTGCTCGCGGACGTGCCGTTCACTCGTGACGGAGAGGCTATCGATTTTGCTAAGACCTTTACCTACAAGGGAATGATGTTTTCGGGTGTGCCGAACCTGGTGAGTACCTTCGGCTATATCAATGCCTCCTGGACTCTGCGAGCAGATCTCACGGCGAACTGGGTATGTAGATTGCTTCAGCATATGGATCAGCTTGGGGCGGACACGGTAACCGCCGAGCTGCAGGAAAAACCTGAGGAAGCCCGACCCTGGATTACCGATTTTCCTGCGGGCTATATGTCCAGAGCCATGCATCTGTTCCCTCGGCAGGCTAATGGTCCGTGGCGCAATACCCAGGATTTTGCTCTCGATAAGAAGCTCTTAAAGCAAGCGCCCGTGGCAGACGAGGTTTTGGTTTTCGAGCATCTTCCAGACGTCGATCGTAGCCAGTCGGATGATCAGTCCCCACCTGGAAAGGCTGTTTCGGCTGGTTAGACCCTCTTGCCGGTGAATCGGGCACACAGAATGTTCTATTCTGATGCGCCCGGGCTCTGGGTTTCGGCCAGTGCCTCTCGTTCCAATAGCCTGGCGCCTCTCAAAATGCCGCCCAGGGAGTAGTTGCCCTCGTGGCAGGCATATTCAAACACTTTGTCGTTACTCGCCGGCCAGGGGTATTCGCCGCTCCAGGGCTCTGTCCAATTCGGATCATGCACCGTAAAGGCATAGCGAAGCGTTTGATCGTTGATACGAGAGATACGTTCAATGACGCGCAAGTCCTGACTGGCAAGGCTGAGTGCAGGCTGTTCACGAAAGTGAGTCGTTTCAACCACCAACGTATCGCCATCCCAATGTCCGATGGAATCTCCGAGCCAGGTTCGGATAGTGTTTTCTGGATGCGCCGAGTTAAGCCGAATAACCCGTGTGTCGTGGTTCATTTCATTGTGAATGATCACGCTGTCCTGGGTCTGGACGATACGCTTCAGGTTGTTATACATCACGGGCAGGGCTGGCGGACCTGAGGTCGAGCCAAAACCCAGAATGCAGCGTTCCGCTAACGGGCGATTTTCCGGATTGTCGTAGGGCCCCTGGGGCCTGTCGATCCACCACGCGGTGCCTGTATTTTCATGATAGCCAGCACGTAGAGCCATGGCCGCTTTCATACCCTGAGGCGACAAATTAGGCAGCCTGCCATTGGCGGGCTGGGTGATGATCGAGGTGCGATATTGGCCATCAAGCTGGAAGTTGCTTTCGCCAATATCCACATAAAAGGCGTTGTAGCCGCCCACCTTGCCAGCCGCGCCGCTAAACTCGGGGACATAAACCTCGGCACCGCCTTCGGGCGGGGCTTCTCGGTTGGGGTCTGAGGGTTCGTTGTCCTTGGCAAGATTATTCGCCCAGTAGGCGGCGATTTCCTCAGCCTGCTCCGGGGTGATCGTTAGCTTGTTACCGTATTGGGCCGGCCGCTCCAGGGGCGTCAACGTCGCTACATTGTAGGTGCCGGATAGATCGGGTCGATTTTTTTCGCGTTGGTCGGCAAGGGATATGGCCGGGTTCACAAGCAAAAACCCAAGGGACAAAAGCAGCGTCTGAGTCATAACAGGTCTAAACATGGTCTCCTCCGAATGACAATCGCCTGGTCCGTACAGTAATTTGCGCGGCTGCTCTTGTCTAATCGATCAGCGAATCATCCTAAGGCCTGTTCTGATCGTTGGGCGGCCAGTTGCTTGATCTTGTCCCGTCTGCCGCTGAGGTGCCAAAGACGGAAAGCGAGACAGGGTGCAACCAAGCCCATGCCAATGGATATACCGGCCCAATAGCCGTAAACACCCAATGCTGGGAAACCTAAATGACCGTTGGCCAAGCCATAGCCTACCGGCAGCGCCAGGAACCAGTACCCGACCAATCCAAAAACCATCGGAACAGTCGTATCTTTATAGCCTCGCAAGGCACCTCCGGCCACGGCCTGGCTATCATCAATGATTTGATAGACCGCAATGAACAGCATTAGGGTTCCCGCTACGGCAAGCACGTCTTGATCATCGGTATAGACACCAACCAGCTGATAGCGAAATGCCACCAGTACTAGGCTGACCACCAGCGCATAGACCAGCGCGAACTTAAAGGCTGCCGAGGCGGTCGAGCGGGCATCGGACAGTCGGTCTGCACCAACTAAGAAACCAATGCGAATGCTAGCCGCGGCGCCGATGCTCATTGGGATCACGTAGGTTAGCCAGTTGAGGTTGCCGGCGATGCTGTGAGCGGCCATATCGACGATGCCAATGCGTGCGATCAAAAACGTGACGATGGCGTAGGCGGCCATTTCAATGAAGATCAGCAGACCGATGGGTACACCGAGTTTTAGTATGTTCATCGCTGCTTGGGCATCAGGTAAGGACAGGCGCTCGAAGAAGCCGGTGGCTTTGAAAAAAGGGAATCGAATAACGCAGAGCATCAGCATGAACTCTATCCAAAAAACGATAGCCGTTGCCCAGCCACAGCCAACGCCGCCCATTTCCGGGAGACCAAACTCACCGTAGATCAGGGCGTAATTGAGCACCGCGTTGATGGGCAGCACGCTACCGGCGATGATCATCGGTGCTCGAGTCTGACCCAGGCCTTCGCAGGCATGTCGAAGAGCTACATAGAGGATAACTGGTGGCATCCCCCAGGCTGCGGCGAAGAGATAGTCAGAAGCGATGCTGGCAATTTCAGGCTGCACGCCGGAAATCTCATAGATGACTGTCACGTTCATGAGAATGATCACCATGAGCGCACTGCTGCCGAGACAGAGCCAGAGCCCCTGCTGAATTTGGAAACCAGTTTCTTTTAGCCGGCCGGCACCGTTGAGTTGAGAAGTGATGGGCGTCAGCGCCATGGTGATCCCGGTAAGCAGCATGAAAATTGGCCACAGCAGGTTGTTGCCCAGGGCTACCCCGGCCAGATCAACAGAGGAGTAGTTGCCGGCCATGGCAGTATCAAGAAACCCGGTTCCCATAATGAACAGCTGGGTTAGGATCATGGGCCAGCCAAGCTGCAGGATTGGGTTCATCGCCTGCCAGAAATTCAGGCTGTTGGCCGTTATTGGTTGTTGTATGCCAATGTTCATGAGGCGCGATGTTACAGGGTTCCAACGGCGGTGCATGAAAATTAGTTGGGGTCGTTGTCGGAAATGTTTTCGGTATGCGGGCACGCTCGCTGTAGACTAATCGGCAGCTGACGGTGGCGAATCGGGACGCGCAGGGCGCCAAGGGGGAAGGGTGAAGGACTTGCCAAGCTACAGGCTAAAGAATCTAGTGGGGAGGGATGTTGACAGCCCCTCAAATGGCCCAGCGTTAGTCTGCTTTATCAAAGAAGACTGCCCAACCTGCCGCGAGGTGATGCCGGCCTTGGCCGATCTCTACCGCGTCCTCAACGGCATCGCCGAAGTTCATGTGATTGGTCAGAATCTCTCTGGTAACCAGCTTCTGGCGGAAGATTTTGATCCGCCCTTTTCTATCCTCGACGACAGCGCCTTGCAGGTGTCCTTCGGTGCCAACATTGAAATCGTGCCCAGCTTAGTGGTTGTGGATGCTTCGGGCGAGACCGCGCGAGTCCTGGAAGGTTTCGTTAAACAGGAGTGGCTGCAGGTTATCGTTGATTGGGTCCAGCCGTTGGGTAATCCGGCACCAGATTTGGACTGGAGCAGTTTCCCCGACTGGCGTCCTGGCTGTGGTTCGCTGTCCGTTGATCCCGCTAATGAACCTCGTCTTCGCGCCCTGCAGGAAGGTAGCCCCATGCGTGCGCGACAAATTTCTGTGGGCAGTCAAGATGACGTAGCTGAATTTATGTTTGATCAGGGGTTTTCCGATGGGCTTCCTTTGATTCCGCCGACGCCCGAGCGCGTACTCACCATGCTTGAAGGCTGCAGCCGTGACCCCCAAGAGGTGCTCGCCGTAATGCCCCCTAACATGGGGGAGGTCACCGTTGAAAAAGCCGCCATCAATGCGGTCATGGCGGGCTGTCGACCAGAGTATCTTCCCGTGGTAATTGCGGCGGTAGAAGCCGTTATAGACGAGGCGTACAACATACACGGCGTTATGGCCACTACGATGGGCGCTAGTCCGGTCATGGTGGTGAATGGACCCATTCGGCATACCCTAGGTATGAACATGGGCATGGGTGCTCTGGGTCAGGGCAACCGCGCCAATGCGACCATCGGGCGCGCACTGCGGCTTATTATTCGAAACGTCGGCGGAGCGAGGCCGGGTGAGACCGAGCGGTCTACCCTGGGTAACCCAATGAAGTTCAGCCTGTGCTTTGCGGAATGGGAGGAACGTAATCCTTGGTCGCCGCTGCATGTTGAACGCGGTTTCAAGCCCGAGGACTCGGTGATCACGCTTTTTACCATGACCAGCGGACCGAATTTGATCGTTGACCAAGATTCCCGCAGCGCTGCGGCGCTTGCGGGCACCTTGGGCCAGACCATGGCATCTATTTTCAATGCCAAGGCGTATTTGGCGACTGACTGTCTGCTGGTCATTGTGCCTGAGCACGTGAATACCTTCGTGCGTGATGGCTACGATAAGGCTGCCATTCGGCAGCGTATCCAAGAAGTGGCCCGTCGTCCGCTACGTGAACTGATTGCGGATCAACTCTCCGGAGCGGGGGTAAAGCCAGAGGCCGCAGCGAAGATGGACGCCGAACGACTGGATACGCCCGTAGCCAAATTTAAGTCAGATGAAGATATACATATCGTGGTCGCAGGCGGTGAAGCCGGCAAATTTTCGGGTCTCTTTCATGGTTGGTTAACGGGCGAGATGGGCTCTGTGCCTGTTTCTCGAAAGATTGATTAGCGTCCCGTTATTGCCAGCGATGGGGTATAACTACGGTCACAAGCAGAGGAGAAGATAGCCATGCTGACAATAATGGATCCGACGAATGAGTCGGTGCCTGTTACCAGACAAATTACGCCGAGGCCGGAGCAGATTAAAGGGCGCGTAGCGTTGCTGGATATCTCAAAGCCGAGAGGCAGTGTCTTATTGGACAGGCTGGAGGAGGCATTACTTCAACGTCTCCCGGGTGTGGAAATTAGCCGGTACGCAAAGCCAACCTTCGCGAAGCCAGCTCCAGAGGCGCTTCGCCAAGAGATTGCGGCCAACGCAGATTTTGTTGTCGAGGCGTTGGCTGACTGAGGCTCCTGTACCACGTGCAGTTTGCATGACACGGTATGGTTTGAAATTCACGGAACGCCGGCGGTATCTATTGTCTCTACCGAATTCGTGAGCGCAGCGGCGGTTCAGGCCGATGCTCTCGGTATGACTGATGCGCAACGGGTCTTTGTTCAGCATCCGATACAGGATGCCACGGATCAGGAGATGCGTGATAAGGCGGATGCCATTGTCGAGGCGACGCTCGCGACGCTAACCGCCGCCAAGGGGGCTGGTGACGAGGCGCTAGAGTGACGCACAGATATGACCGCCATCTACCACGATGACAGATCCGGTCATATAGCGCGACGCATCGCTGGCGAGCAGCAGCAGCGGACCGTCCAGGTCTGGAAACTCGCCAATGCGTCGCATGGGAATATTTCTTATAAATTCTTCCGCCATTGGAGACTCCAGTAGGAGTCGGCTTACATCGGTTAGAAAATAACCGGGCGCTAGGGCATTGACCCGTATGTTGTATTTGGCCGCTTCAAGCGACATGACCTCGGTCATACGCGACATGCCGCCCTTGGATACGGCATAGGAAAACTGTCCCTTGATGGTGCGGACGGAGGTGATGCTGGAGACCATGATAATATTGCCACCGGACTGCTGATGAGTGACGACGCGGTCCGTATAAAGTTTCGATACCATCCAGGCAGCTTTGAGATTGGTGTCTAATACAGAGTCCCAATCCTCCTCTTCGGTGGTGTAGTAGGTCTTCGCTCCGGATTCCACACCAGCGTTGTTAATCATGCAGTCCAGGCGCCCATGGCGTTCAAAGGCGCGGTCTAAAAACGCTTCGATGCTGGTTCGGTCTGTCACGTCAAGCGCGATGGCTTCCGCCTTACCCCCTGTCTCAGAAATCTCGGCGACGCGTTGGGCGAGTTTTTCTTCTCGGCGAGCGCCGAGAATAACGTGGGCGCCCTGGGCCGCCAGGGTGCCCGCGAAATGATGGCCAAAACCCGAGGAGGCCCCAGTAATGGCGATGACCTGACCGCTTAAATCAAAGGTAGTTGTCATAGTCGGCTCCGCTTGGGTTAGGACAGGCGCCCGGCTGCTTGGCCACCCAGGCTACCGATATCTGCTGCTATTTTACATAGACTCCCCGGTTGCTGCCGCTAGACTGACTGTGATGTTAAGCAAGGAGAGTAGCTTGAGCGTTAGGAGATCGTTGCTATATATGCCCGGAGCGAATGAACGTGCCCTGGAAAAGGCAAAGGGCCTGGATTGCGATACCTTGATCTTCGACCTAGAGGACGCCGTAGCGCCCCAGGCCAAGGCTCAAGCACGAGCCCAGGTGGTTACTGCGGTAAGGGCGGGTGGATACGGTTACCGCGAACTGGTTGTGCGCTGTAATGGTTTGGATAGCCCCTGGGGTCAGGATGACCTTAGGGCATTGGCTGATACGCCGATATCGGCGCTGCTCTTCCCTAAAATCGAGACCGCGCAGCAGGTGCACAAAATCGCCGCAGAACTGGCCATGGTCTCTCAGGATCTGGCGATCTGGATCATGATTGAGACACCCAGAGCCATTCTTGACCTGGAGCAGCTAGCCAGCCTGGCTTCGGTTCAAGCACTGGTGATGGGGACCAGTGACCTCGTGACCGAGCTGCGGGCATCCCACGTTCCTGGTCGTGAGAATTTGCAGTACGCGCTGCAGCGCTCGCTATTGGTGGCCCGCCTTTATGGCAAGGAGATCTTTGATGGTGTCCAACTCAATTTTACCGACGCAGCGGCCTTTCGCAGTGAATGCGAGCAGGGACGCGCCATGGGCTTTGATGGTAAAACGCTGATTCACCCCAGCCAAATTGGCCCCGCTAATGCGGCTTTTGGCGAGACCGAAGCCCAGGTAGAACGTGCGAGGGGACTGCTAGCGGCCTGGGACCAGGCCCTAACATCAGGCAAAGGCGTCGCTGTGTACGAAGGTCAACTGGTGGAAAACCTCCATGCAGCAGAAGCACGCCGCATCATCGCCCGCAGTGAAGCCCTCGCGGCCAGGCCGCGCTAGGCTTACGAGGTCGCCTGAGGCGTGCCTGTCGAATTTGGTGGGGTAAGCAGGCGTCGTTTGAGGCTGCCTACCTGGTGCGGGATTGCCAGCATTGCCGGAGTTGTAACCAGCGTGAGCATTGTGGCAAAGGTTAGCCCTGACACAATGGCCTGAGACAGCGGTACCCAGAAGGAGGAGAGCATGCTACCGAAAATGATGGTCCTGTTTACAAAGTCGATACTGATGTTGCAGGCCAGGGGCAAAAGTCCAAAGACGGTAGTCACCGTGGTTAACATCACCGGGCGCAGGCGTTGGGCGCCCGTTCTCACAATGATGTCGATATAGTGGGCATCTGGGTTCTCGCGCATGATCTGGTTATAGGTATCGATCAGTACGATATTGTTGTTAACCACAATGCCCGCAAGCGCCACCACGCCTACGCCGGTTAGAATCGCACTGAACGGATTTCCGGTCACCAAGAGACCCAGCAGTACCCCGGCTGTAGATAGGACGACGGCGAAGAGGATCAGCGCGCTCTGATAAAAACTGTTGAACTGGGTTACCAGCAGCACAAACATGAGCAGCAGCGACAGGCCGAAGGCGATGCCCACAAAGGCTAGAGATTCGGCCTGCTCTTCGTTAGCGCCGCGAAAATCGATGGAAAGTTCCGGCGGCCAGTCTTGGCTGTCTACCCAGGCCTGCAGTTCTTTGACTTTATCGTCAGCCAGCACGCCAGGCGCCACGTTGGCGAATGCGGTTTTGATCGGTTTGCCGTTGCGACGCTGTAGGGTGTCCACATTGGGCACCGGTTCAAGGGAAACGAAGTTGGTTAATGGCACTATGCCGCTGGCCGTGGCCATCTGCAGGTCGTCCAGGGCCTGCATCCCTCTTTGCTCCGAGGGATAACGGACGCGAATGTCCACCGCGTCGTCGGCGCGATCTGGCCGATATTCTGCGACCTTGATGCCGTTGGTGACTAGCTGAACGGCGACGCCAACCTGGGTGACATCCGCGCCGTAGATGGCAGCCTGAGCGCGATCAACGTTGAGCTTAAATTCTACGCCCGGGAGGGAGCGCGTATCTTCGATATCTCTTAGGTCGTCAACGTTTCGATTCATATGGTCCACGATCGCTTCGATGGCGGGATCTAAGAGGCTGCGGTTGTAGGAGGAGACCTCGATATTGATATCCTTACCGACCGGTGGGCCCATATCCATTTCCTTGATTTCCACCTCAATCCCTACGATTTTGTCCGTGCGTTGTCGAATAGCCTCTAGAATTTCTCGGGATCCCGATTGCCTGTCCATCTCATCATATAGCTCAAGGAAGATGCCGCCGATCTGATCCACGCCGCTGCCGTCCTGGCTGGGGCGTCCGGACAGCTGAGTAAAGCTGTTGGTGTGTTCGATGCCCTCCACATCCAAAATTTCGTCTTCGACCTCTCTAACCAGGGCATTGGTCTCATCTACGCTGAGGTTGCCTCGGGCTCTGATTTTGACTACGGCAAATTTTGATTCTGCCTGGGAAAAGTAAATCAGGCCGCTTCCGTACTGCCCGTAGGCCCAAAAGGTCGTCACCAAAATACCAACCGTCAGCGCCATGGTGAGAATTCCGTAGCGCGCGGCATAGGCAAGTACCCGGGAATAAAGGCCGGTTAGAGAGCTAAGGGTTCTGGGGTCGCCCGTTTCGAGTGTTTGCAGGGTTTCCGTCGTTTTGCGATCCCGACTCCCCGCCTTCCCAATAATCGAGCCGATGACCGGGCCAAACACCAAGGCATAGAGTAAAGACCCGCTAAGTACCGTAAAGACCGTCACCGGCAGATAGCGCATAAATTTGCCCGATACGCCGGGCCAGAACATAAGCGGCAGAAAAGCTGCCAAGGTGGTTGCTATGGAGGCCGTTACCGGCCAGAACATGCGTTTAGCCGCCGCCACATAGGCTTGGTGGGCACCATAGCCCTCGATCATCTTTCTATCGGCATACTCGGTGACCACGATAGCCCCATCGATAAGCATGCCGAGACCCAGCAGCATGCCGAACATGACCATGAAGTTAAATGAGTAGCCCACCAAATAAATAAAGATTAACGAGAAGAGAAAGGACGCCGGAATGCCAATGCCTACGATCAGCCCGTTGCGCAGGCCCATAGCGGCGACGACGATAATCATGACCAAGCCGAGCGCCGTGATGATATTGCCCTCTAGCTCGACGACCTGACTTTCGGCGTAGGGGCCCTGGTCCTGGGAGTAAATAACATCCACCTTAGACGGTAGTCTGGGGCGGTAGGCGTCGACCACGCGCTTGGTCGAAGCGATGGCATCAAGAATGTTGAAGTTGGCGCGCTTGGTGATCTGCAGGCTGATAGCGTTTCGACCGTCAACGCGCGAGTAGCTCGTACGATCTTTGAAGGTGCGACGAACTGTCGCGACGTCGCTGAGGGTAATAACGGTGTCGCCAAGGGTCTTGATCGGGATGTCGAGTACATCCCGCGGATTTTCAATGATCCCCGGGACCTTGATAGAGAAGCGGCCTTCGCCGTTATCCAGGCTGCCGGCAGGAATCAGGCGATTGTTTTGAACGATGCTATTGATAATCGTCGTCGAGGAAAGTTGGTAGGTCTCCAGTACCTTGGGGTCGATGACCGCCTCCATCACCTCTTCCCGTTGGCCCCACATCTCGGCAGCAAGAATGCCAGGCTGGGCCTCGATGGCGTCCCGAAGGTCGAGAGCGATGGTGTACAGCATACGTTCCGGGACGTCGCCGACCAGGTTCACCTGAATAATTGGGAAGTCCGAGGTCGACTGTTCCTGAACAATGGGTTCTTCAGCGTCGCTGGGGAATTCAACTTTGGCTCGATCTACGGCTTCGCGCACATCAATGGACGCCTGATCTAGGTCGAAGTCGGCGTCAAACTCAATCATTACCGTTCCGGCATTTTCCGACCCAAAGGACAAGACTTCTTCAATGCCCTCTACCTGCCGCAGCTCTTGCTCCACCGGCATGATCAGCAGGCGCTCTGCGTCTTCAGGAGAAATGCCCTCATGCATCAGGGTGACGACGAAGAAAGGCACCTCAATTTCTGGGTCACCCTCAACGGGGATGACACCTCTGGAAATCATTCCAGACAGCAGGATCATGAAGAGAATAAGCAGGGTCGTGCGCGACCGGGAGATAATCGTTTCAAGCATCGTGATGCCTCTGCTATCCCTCGGCCTGGGCGGTCTTTAGGCCGGGCACTGAGGCCCTGGGCCCCGGCGCGGAGCGCTGATCTGATACGTCTGCCGTTTGCCCCGGTAATCCTGAAGAGATGGGTTGGACGCGTTCACCGACCACCACCAGTTCCTGACCTACGGTGATGATCTTAGTTTGGTTTGGCAATCCGGTCACCCAGACGCCGTCTGGGTCCTCGTCAACTAAGCGGACCGGGTAGAAGTGAACAATATCGTTGTCATCGACGGTGCGGATGCCGTAGCCCCCCTCGTCGTCCAAGCTGAACAAGGCGGGAGAGACCTTATGGGCCATAACGCGTTCGACGGGCAAAAGGATTTCTGTGGTTATGCCGGAGCGTAAGGCTTGGCTCTGATTATCGACCTCAACCTCAATGGCATAGGTGCGGGTATCCGGATCGCTTTGTTGCCCGATAAAGGTAATGTTGCCCTGGACCTGACGGCCATCGTTGAGGATGCCCGTGGCGGCGATACCCGGCTCTAGCTCTAAAACGACCCGTTCAGATACTCTGCCCACCAAGAGCATAGGATTAAGGTCAACAATGGTCGCGCAGGTTTGGCCGGGCTGTACGTAGTCGCCAACCTCCAGGTTTACGTCTTCGACTATGCCAGCAAAGGGGGCCCGAACTCGGGTTTTTTCCATGTCGAGCTGACGACGCTTCAACGTTGCCTCCGCTGAAGCTAGGTCAGCCAGGGCCGTGGCGATGGCGTTTTCGGAGAAGTACCCCTGGGCTTTGAGCCGCTGAGCACCCGTGTATTCGAGCCTGGCCTGGTCGACTTTCTTGCTTGCTTCATCCAGGGCCGCGATCCGGTCTTCGACGGAAATCTCGCAAAGCACGTCACCGGTTAGTACCGAATCGCCGCGCTCCACTTGACGCGCAGTGATCCGACCCACGGTCTCGGTGCGAACCGCGACCGTGCGCTTGTTCTCTGTCTTACCTCTGACCAGGGTCAGGCGAGTTTTTTCCTGCGCGACGGCATTCCGAACGCGCACGGCAGTGGGCACTTTGTCCGCCAGCAGTCTCTGCTCTTGATCATTGCGCTCGGCGATTGATGCTTCATAGCTGTCGGGGTCACTGCCAATTTCGCCGCTAAACAGCCAAGCGCTCAGGGCGATAGCGATGAGGAGGGCCCAAAGGTATGTTGATCTCATCTCACTAAATCCAAAAGTTCGGTTTGTCGAGCCGGCCTGGGTCCCTCCTTGGTGCACGGTGAAAAGCGTACTCCGGGCCCAATGGTCGAAAAAACGTTACCGAAGGTAACACGCCATCTATACCTGTCAATTGATCAGGCCTGAACGGTGCTGCTTTAACGACGAGTGATGAAGTATCTACAGAAACAACTGAAAGCGTTGTCAAAATTGCTCGTGTTTACGTTCACGGGGTGTGCATGGGCCTTCGCCCGCGAGCGGGCGAAGGCGTGTTGTTTATTGGGCTAGGCCGCGGCGCTGGGTCGACTGGCCATGCGTTTAAACCATGACACGACATAGGTGTGCTCTGGATTCAGAGGTTGTCCGACCATCTCGCTGCCGGCAAAGGCCAGGGTGCAAAAGAGGAAGACATCGGCCAGGGTCAGATGTTCGCCGGTGACGAAGCTTCTGCCGTCGGCCATCATATCGTTTAGCCAGGAAAGCCTATTCTGAGCAACGTTCTTTAGGCCAGTGGAGGCTTCAGGCAGCGTCATCATTCGATCTTTGAAGATTGGCAGGCCCTCACCGAAGCGGAAGCCATTCAACATGGGCTCGCAGATGCCCAAGTCTACTCGGCGTGTCCACATCCGAGTAGCAGCTCGGGCCTCCGGCGTGGTGCCGATGAGGTCTGTGGGCTCACCGGCATGTTCATCAAGATATTCGCAGATGGCTGTCACTTCAGTGACGACGAAGCCGTCGGCTGCCACCAAGGCTGGCAGTTGGCCGGCTGGGTTTACCTCAAGAAAGGCCGGCTGACGATTTTCGCCAGCCATCAGATCAATCTCGTGCAGGTCCAGTTCGATGCCGCGCTCGGCCGCAAACATCCTGACGGCATGTGGGTTTGGGCCCATTGAATTATAGAGTTTCACCTTAATTTATCCTCTTCAGACGATTGGGTCGTGCTCTCAGACGGTTTACCATTCTCCCACGTTGGGCATATCACTCCACGGTTGAGCGGCGGGTAACGGGTTCCCATGCTGCAGAAGCTCGACAGATATGCCGTCTGGTGACCTGACAAATGCCATGCGGCCATCCCTGGGCGGCCGGCTTATGGTAACGCCATGCTTGGACAAGCGCTCGCAAGTCTCGTAGATATTCTCGACCTGATACGCCAGATGACCAAAGTTTCTACCGCCGTCGTAGGTTTCAGGGTCCCAGTTATGGGTCAGCTCCACCTGAGCGTCTTGATCCCCTGGTGCAGCCAGAAAAACCAGCGTGAAGCGTCCCGCCTCATTGTCATAACGGCTCAGCTCTTCAAGCCCCAGAGCGTCGCAGTAAAAGCTGAGGGAGGCATCTAAATCACCAACACGCACCATCGTATGCAGATATTTCATTTTCTTATCCGAACAAGTAGGAAAGCAGATACTAATCAAGCTTGAGCCGCTCTGCTCGAAAAACCGCGCTTAGATTGGGTCCGATTTTGAAACGCCCTCTTTTGCTGGCAGAGCGTTAAGCAGCTGATCATGATCCAGAGATGCCCAGAGCTGGCCGCTCGAATCGGTGTGAAAGAGGATGTGTCGCGCCAGCAAAAATTCCCTCAGCGCGTCCGGTTCTACGTCGAAGTGAGCGCAGAGCTCCGCACCCGTCATGATTCGACGTTGGGGCTGACGAGGTCGACGCTTTGTGCGTCGCAGCCGCAACAAGTTACTGGACCCAGCCACCGCTGAACGGGATAACCTGACCCACGAAAAAGTCACTTTCGTCCGAGGCCAGGAAGAGCGCAAAGAGGGCGTCCTCTTCCGCTGTCGCTAAACGCCCAAGGGGAACCTGCTTAGACAGAGACTGTTTGAATGATGCTTTTTCTCGCAGCGCTTCGGGGTAATAGACCGGGTTTTCAACGTAATTTTGGGCGATGAGATTAACCTGGATGTTATGTGGGGCAACCTCCACGCCCAGGGCCCTTACATAGCCGGCTTGAGCGCCTCTAGCGGCGCTGTACGCCGTCAGCGTCCGCATACCCTTGAGTGCAGCGGCGCTACCGAAGACTACGATCTTGCCCCGACTTCTGCTGATCATTTGAGGTAGCACCGCCCGACACAGCCGATGCAGGGGGTGCACCATCATCTCAAAAGCGCAGCGCCAGTCGTCATCACATAGTTCTTGGGCTTCGATGCCGCTGAAGTTTGGTGACGCTAGGTTGGCAACCAAAATGTCAGTTTCACCGGCTTCCTCAACCAACGCCTCGCAGCGGCCGGCTGCGGTTAGGTCCGATGTATCAGAAAAAACAATTGCGCCTTCACGCCTAAAAACCGCCTGGGTAGCTGGCCCCATAAAGTCGTCTGCTTGGGTCAGTAGAACCCGCTTCCCTGCTAATCTGCCGTTCATACTGCCTCCCCTTTCTTCGCACTCTAATGCTGGGTGTCGCTCTTTTTCAACTGGATTCGCTTTGTCTTACCGCTAAGGCGTACTTTGGGCAACTTTGCCGATATACTCACCGGCCATTTCAAAACTTTGCGAGTCAGACCCATGCCAGAGCCGCGAGTTCAACGAGGATCCTTGCAGGTTAGTGAGGAGATTGTCCAGCTCATCGAGGAACAGGCTCTTCCTCATACTGGCGTATCTGACGCGGCGTTTTGGGCGGGTCTCGAAGCTGCCATTGTCGATCTTGGCCCCGTAAATCGAGCCCTCCTTGCGAAGCGGCAGGCGCTGCAAGAACAGATCGATGCATGGCATCTTGAACGCAAGGGCAAGGCGTTGGATGAAGCCGAATACAAGGCGTTCCTCATCTCCATCGGCTATTTATTGCCTGAACCCGGCGAGGTGCGGATTGACGTTGAGAACGTGGACGATGAAATCGCCAGGATTGCGGGTCCACAGCTGGTGGTGCCGGTCATGAACGCTCGCTACGCCTTGAATGCGGCGAATGCCAGGTGGGGTAGCCTGTATGACGCCTTTTACGGTACCGACATCATTCCTGAATCCCAGGGACGCGAAAAAGGCAGCAGCTATAACCCTGCCCGTGGCGAATTGGTGGTGGCTCGGGTTACTCAGATTTTGGATGAGCTTGTGCCGCTGGCCACGAGTAGTCACGCCGATGTTGTCGCCTATGGCGTTGGTACTGATGCAGGCGGTTGTCGGCAACTGCGTTGCGTACTCGCAGATGGCGGCAATACCGCGCTCGCCGACCCCGGGCAGTTCAAGGGCTATGTAGGGAGAGACGAACCCTCTCAGATCTTGTTGCAGCATAACGGTTTACATCTGGATATTTTGGTTGACCGATCGGATGCCGTGGGCGCGGTGAGTCCGGCCGGCGTTAAGGACGTCATGATCGAGGCAGCCCTAACGACCATCCAGGACTGTGAGGATTCCGTGGCCGCCGTGGACGCGCAGGATAAGTGCGTGGTCTACGGTAACTGGCTCGGGCTGATGAAAGGCGACCTGAGCGAGACCATGACCAAGGGCGGACGACAAATTGTTCGCTCGCTCCAGGGCGACAGACACTACCTGGATACCAACGGCCAGCCTTTGCGAATGCATGGTCGGAGCCTGATGTTGGTTCGCAATGTGGGACACCTCATGACGACGGATGCGGTCCTGGATGCCGCAGGGAATGAAATTCCTGAAGGATTCCTGGATGCCTTCGTGACGTCGCTCGCGGGCAAGCACGATTTGCTTCGACGGGATGAGGAAGTGCGTAATTCTAGATCTGGCAGTATTTATATCGTTAAGCCAAAAATGCACGGCCCCGAGGAAGTGGCTCTGGCGGTGACGCTTTTCGAGCGGGTGGAAGACACCCTGGGACTCGCGCCCAACACGCTGAAGATAGGCGTCATGGACGAGGAGCGAAGAACCAGCGTCAACCTCAAGGCCTGCATTGCAGAAGCGAAGTATCGGATTGTCTTTATCAATACGGGTTTTCTCGACCGTACTGGGGACGAAATTCATACCAGCATGCAGGCTGGCCCCGTGCTCGCCAAAGAAGTGATTAAGGCCCAGACCTGGATCAAAGCCTACGAGGACAGCAATGTGGATGCCGGTCTGGCCGCAGGTTTCCGCGGCAAGGCGCAGATCGGTAAGGGCATGTGGCCCAAGCCGGATGAGATGGCAGAAATGCTGGACGCGAAGGTAAGTCATCCTAATGCCGGAGCAAATACTGCCTGGGTACCGTCACCCACTGCCGCATCGCTGCATGCCCTGCACTACCACCAGGTGAGCGTGGCCGGACGGCAGGCGGAACTAGAATCCCGCCCCCCTGCGAGCGTGGACGATATTCTCAAGATTCCGCTGCTGATGGGTCAAAACCTATCGGCTGAAGAGATCCAGTCTGAGCTGGACAATAATGCTCAGGGGATTTTGGGTTATGTCGTGCGCTGGATTGATCAGGGGGTAGGCTGCTCCAAGGTTCCCGACATCAACAATGTTGGGTTGATGGAGGACCGAGCCACGCTGCGTATTTCCAGCCAACATATTGCTAACTGGCTGCATCATGACGTTTGTTCGGTGCAGCAGGTGCGTGAAACGCTGGAGCGCATGGCGGCCATTGTGGATGGGCAAAATGCTGACGATGAGGCCTACCGTAATATGGCTCCAAATTTCGACGAGAGCATCGCGTTCCAGGCCGCCTGCGACCTGATCTTCAAGGGCATCGACCAGCCCAGCGGCTATACCGAGCCCGTGCTCCACGCCCGTCGACGGGAAGCTAAGGAGCAATATGGCTCCTAGGCGCTAGCCTCGGGGCACCCGGATACGGTGAACCATGGCTACTACGTCTTGAGGTACCGGCGCCGTGAGCCGCGAGATAACTAGGGCCAGCGTTAGGTTGATAATCGCGCCAATGGTGCCAATGCCCTCTGGTGAGATACCAAACCACCAGTGTTCCGAGGTATTCATCGACGGCTCGACAAATTTAAAAAAGACGATGTAGCCGAAGGTAAAAATTAACCCTGCTAGCATGCCGGTAATGGCCCCCTCTCGATTCATGCGCTGATCAAAAATACCCAGCAAAATTGCGGGGAACAGGGACGCCGCCGCCAGCCCAAACGCAAAGGCGACAACCTGCGCCACAAAGCCGGGCGGGTCGATACCCAAATAACCGGCAATGGCGATAGCGGTAGCGGCCGAGACGCGAGCGTAGAAAAGCTCTTGTTTATCGCTCAAGCCCCGAGCAAAGGTTTTCTTAAGCAGGTCGTGAGAAACGGAGGTGGAGATAACCAGCAGCAGCCCCGCAGCAGTGGACAGGGCCGCGGCCAGGCCGCCTGCCGCCACAAGCGCAATGACCCACCCGGGCAGCGAGGCGATTTCGGGGTTGGCCAAGACCATGATGTCCCGGTCTACATAGACTTCGTTTGCCGACTGGGTTGTGGGGTTAGTAATAGCTCGCGAACCATCAGGGCGACGCGCGTCAGCGAAGGTGGGCTTACCCTCAAAGGGTGCGCCGGGATGGTACTGAATGCGCCCATCCTCGTTCTTGTCCTCCCAGCCGATCAGTCCAATATCCTCCCAGCTCTTGAACCAGCCTGCGATCTGGGTGTAGGGCGTGTTGTGTACCGTTTCAACAAAGTTCAGACGAGCAAAGGCGCCCACGGCTGGCGCTGTGGTGTATAGCAAGGCAATAAACAGCAGGGCATAGCCGGCGGACTTTCGGGCATCTGAAACTTTGGGGACGGTAAAAAAGCGCACGATCACATGGGGAAGGCCCGCTGTGCCGATCATAAGCGCCATGGTAATCGCAAATACATCGACAGTGCTCTTGCTGCCCTCCGTGTAGGGTCCAAAGCCCAGGCCCACCAGCGTATTGTCCAGCTTCTCAAGGACGGATAGGCCCGATCCATCCGTGACTTGAGCACCGAGGCCGACCTGAGGAATGGGAATGCCGGTAATCAGTAGGGAGATAAAGATGGCCGGCACCAGATAGGCGAAGATCAGGACACAGTACTGGGCCACTTGCGTATAGGTAATCCCCTTCATGCCCCCCAGGACGGCGTACATGAACACGATGGCCATGCCCACGACAACGCCCCAGAAAATCGGAATATTAAGGAACTGAGAGAAGACGATGCCTACCCCCCGCATCTGACCTGCCACGTAGGTAAAGGAAATGACGATTAGGCAGATGACGGCCACGACGCGCGCGGTGGTGGAGTAGTAACGCGTGCCAATAAAATCGGGCACGGTGAATTGCCCGAATTTTCGCAGGTAGGGTGCCAGCAGCAAGGCCAGGATCACGTAGCCGCCCGTCCAGCCCATGAGGTAGACGGTACCGTCGTAGCCCATGAAGGCAATAATGCCCGCCATAGAGATAAAGGAGGCTGCGCTCATCCAGTCCGCGGCGGTTGCCATTCCGTTGGCCACAGGGTGAACGCCCCCGCCGGCGACGTAAAATTCGTCCGTTGTGCCCGCTCGAGAATAAATCGCGATGCCAATGTAGAGGGCGAAAGAGGCGGCAACGAAGAGGTAGGTGAGGAGCTGGACGTCCACTATTGCTCCTCCTCTTCGTCATCCGATACGCCGAACTTCCGATCGATGCGCTGCATCAAGAGGCTGTAAACCAGGATTAACAGCACGAATACATAGATCGATCCCTGCTGAGCCCACCAGAACCCGAGCTTAAAACCAAAGAACGGAATTTGATTCAGCTGATCCACCAGCAGGATGCCGAAACCAAATGAGACTGTGAACCAAATGGCGAGCAGGATGAGTAGGAGCCGTATATTGGCGCGCCAATAGGCCTGATTATCGTCTTTCATAAGTCTCCCCAACTTGATGTCAGAATAGCTCTGTAAAGCGAGTCGGCGTCTCGGCTAGAACCCGCCGGAACCTCCCTGTGCAAGCATGGAACGTTACTTGATTGACCTCCACGATCAAAGAGGCAGTCGACAATGTGATGATCGATAGGTGGTATCCCACGGGTCAACCTTGTAGCCTGCCGATTTGTAAGGTGTGAGATTGGGAAAACGGTGGCTAAGAGGAGTGGGGTAGAAATTCGTGACCTTGATGCGGTGCGTGATATGCCCGCGATACGGCGTATTTGGCGCGAGATTGGGTGGGCTAGCGACAAGCGGGCGGAAAAGCAAATTCCCGTCTTTTATAAGGCTGGATCCTGCAGCGTCGCGGCCTTCGATGATGAGGCCGAGTGCGCTGTCCACGCCATCCCTGGACAGATGCAGCTTGATAAGACGCTGCTGCCGCTCTGCGTGATTGCCGCTGTCACCACTAGCCGCATCGGTCGCGGAATATCGCTGGCCCAGCGACTCACGGCGCGAGAACTTGCGAAGGCCAGGCAGCGTGGCGACGCGGTGGCCGTCCTTGGCATGTTTGACCAAGGGTTCTATAACAAAGTTGGATTTGGTACGGGTGCCTACGTCAACGAGTTTGCCTTGGATCCGGCTTCCTTGGATGTGGCGATAAAACCGCGTACGCCCTCTCGCTTGACTACGGATAACTCAGACCAAATGCTGGCCAGCCTGCTTGCCCGCCCTCCGCTGCATGGCGGGGTCACCATCAATATCCCGAGCCTCTACAAAGCGGAACTGTCTATGCCCAGTGATGGCTTTGGTTTGGGATATTTTCAGGGAGAGACCCTGACCCACTTCATTTGGATGGTCGGCGATGCAGAACATGGGCCCTATAAATTGCGGTGGATGGGGTATCGCGATGGGGCGGAGCTGCTGGAGTTGCTCGCCCTGTTAAAGTCTCTGGCAGACCAGGTTTATTCCGTTCGGTTGATCGAGCCGCCGCATATACAGCTTCAGAGTCTTCTTAAGAGACCGTTTCGCCAGCAGGCCATTGCTGGAAAAGGTAAGTTTTATGCAGATCAAAATGCCTACGCCTGGTACCAGCTACGCGTGCTCGATGTCTCCCAGTGCGTGGCCTGCATCCATCATCGGGGTCCGGCCCTGCGCTTCCAACTGGCGGTGAGTGACCCGGTAGATGAGATCCTGGCCGGAGACGATCTCTGGTCGCCCCTCGGTGGAACATACGTGGTTGAACTGTCGGAAAATTCTAGCGCTCGTCTTGTTGAAGAGGGCGATGAGTGCCCTGATCTGCCGACAGTTTGCTGTATGGTCAATACGCTGAGTCGCCTGCTCTTTGGCGTCTCCCCTGCTACCAGCCTTGCCATTACCGATGGACTCGAGGGTCCCGGGCCCGTACTACAGGCGCTGGATACAATCATTCGAGCGAACCCAAACCCCGGGTGGGACTTTTAGCGATGAGGCGACGGGGCAGTTCGGGGCTTCTGTCGGAATGACGAAAGGATTCTCCCTTCCCGCCCAGTTGACCGAGGAATTGGTACCCTTGGGCTGGCGGGCGGCTCTGCGGTCTCGGCTAGATCAGCTTGAGTACTCTGCATCGCCCTCGGATTTGCACATCGCACGGGTGATTGGCGTTCAGCGAACGGGCCTTGAAGTCGCGCCTGCCGTGGGAGCCGGCAATACCCACGTTCCCCTAAGCGGCCGCTGGTTCCAGGGCGATGCCCTATCTCGACCCACTGTCGGAGACTGGGTCGTTATAGACAAGCCCACGGGGTCGCTGCTGGACATGCTGCCCAGACTTAGCGTGATCAAGAGAATGAGCCCCTCGGGCGGGGCCCAGCTTATTGCTGCAAACGTGGATACTGCCTTTATCGTCAGTGCCTGTAATGCTGATTACAGCCCTGCGCGCATAGAGCGCTATCTTTCAGTAATCATGCAGGCTGATATCGAGCCTGTGATCATCCTGACCAAGGCGGATCTGATCGGCGATGCCGACGCCTTCCGAGACAGCGTGAGCAGAGAATTTCCTGCCGTCCAATCTCTGGTGCTCAATGCTTTGGATTCTGAGGCGGTCGCGCGCCTGCACGGTTGGTGCGGCCAGGGTCAGACCATCGCCCTGCTCGGATCATCCGGGGTGGGGAAGTCTACCCTGGTCAATTCGTTAGTGGGGGCTCAGATACAGCTCACTCAGGCGGTTCGCGAGGGGGACGAAAAAGGGCGTCATACCACCACCAATCGAAGCCTTCACTTACTGCCTCAGGGGGGCGTCATTCTGGATAGCCCAGGCATGCGTGAACTCCAGATTGCCGATGCTGATGCGGGTTTGGGACAGGTCTTTGAGGATATAGAGGACCTTGCCGCGCACTGCAAATTCAATGACTGTGGGCATATTTCGGAACCCGGATGCGCGGTGCTTGCCGCCATTGCCAGCGGGAGAGTTGACGCCCGGCGGGTGCAGCACTACCGAGCACTGCGTCAGGAAGAGGTTGCTAATCGCGGAGCCTTGACCGAGCGACGCACTCGATCACGCTCGCCGACGAAAGATCGCGCCAACAGGGATGGCTTATCCGAGTCTATGGGCGACGGGCTCGATGAGTCCTGAGGCTGTGCTGCGGGAGCACTCTGAACAGCCTGCCTCAAGCACAGACAGAGCATCACGGCGGGACGATATGTCTGAGGCGGATGGAGCCTTTCGCCTCGCCGCGAAACGTTTGGCGGGCTTGACCGCCTAGTCGAGCGGGGCTTACGTCAGGTAGCGCTGGTGCTCAATCTTGGTACACAAATCTGCTACGCAAATCAGGCCAGCCTGGCGAGCATGGTTGAGGGCGGGCTCATGCATCACCCCCAACTGCAGCCAGAGGCCCGCCGCCTTGATGGCCAGGCTATCCTGCACGATCTGCGGCACAGCGCTGGCATCGCGAAAAACATCCACCAGGTCTATGCCTTCATTAACGACACGTAGATTGGGATAGCAGGTGACACCGAGCAGGCGATCATAGCCGGGATTGACCGGGATGATTCGGTAGCCAGCGTGCTGCAGATAAGTGGCAACCTGGTGGCTGGGTCGGGCTGGGTTGGGCGAGAGACCCACGACGGCAATGGTTTTGGCTGCCAGGCAGCTCAGGATTGCGGATCGTTGCCGCCATTCATCGCGTGCACGGGTTGTGGTCATGTGGACGGGTCATCCTGCTCTGGCATCAAGGGTGTTCGGATGTGATGATAACCCAACCCCATGACAGAATAAGAAGCGCAATGAACAAACGCCTGCTCGTCATCGTAGGTGTCGCCAGCCTGCTATTCGGTGGGTGGTACCTGGCAACCCCCAGGCTAGATGTGACCAGTGAACCGGCGGGTGCCGACGTGGTGCTGAATGGTCGGTGGGTTGGGCGCACGCCGCTTCAGGGGCACATTCTGGAAAGCGGACGCCTGGGTTTGCAGGTCGGTCATGCGCAGTTTGCACCCTACCAAGAGACCCTGGACGTCGAGCTAGGCGCGCGTATTCAGCGAAAGATCAAACTGGAACCTGGGGTGGGCCAGGTGCGGCTGCTCTCCAATCCCCGAGAGGCCTGGGTAGAAATCGACGGGGAGCGACAGTCAGGCCTTACCCCAATGACTTTAGTACTCGCCTCGGGTCAATATCAGGTGACTATGGGCCGAGACGAGAGACGCGCTCAGCGTAAAACAGTCCTGGTCAAGGATGGAGCGGACCTAACGGTGAACTTAGAGCTTCCTCTCGAGCCCTACGGCAGCCTGCGCCTAGATATCAAACCTGCCGGAACCCGCGTGGAGCTGGTGGGCACGGGACTCGACTACCGACGGGGCATGCGGTTACCCATCGGCGAGTACCCCATTCGTGTCAGCAAGGCAGGCTACCAGAGTCAAAGCTTTCGCTTCAGGGTGCGCTATGGAGAAAATATCCGCCCGGTAACCCTGCTTCGGGACTACGCACCCCTTAGGGTTCGCGCTGAGCCGGATTCAGCACTGGTCGACGTTGTTTATTCAGAGCAGGGTAGTACCCACGTAAAACGCTATACCCCCAATATCAAGGTGCCTGTGGGTGCCGTTGAATTGCGAGTTCGGGCCATGGGGAGGCGCAGTGAGGTCAGACGCCTGAATGTGGGCAGCGCCGGGGCATCCCTGAATTTTCGGCTAGAGCCTCTGCTGGCGACGGCGGGGAGTGAGTTTGCGGATGCGTTGGCCCGGGGTGGGAATGGCCCAAGGATGGTGGTGATCCCGGCGGGAAGCTTCACTATGGGCGACGACGCAGGTCCCATATCTGAGAGGCCTGCGCGAACGGTTCTCCTCAGCCAACCGTTTGCTGTATCCAAATATGAGATCAGTGTTCAGCAGATACGCGATTATGCCCAGGCCACCGGCGTTCAGCTGAATGAGCAATTGGCGGCCCTGGCGCCTCAGGCCCCGGCGAGCAATATCAGCTATGAACAGGCTCAGGACTATGCGCGGTGGTTAGAAGAGCAAACCGGCAGGCGCTACCGATTATTGACCGAGTCTGAATGGGAATATGTGGCCAGGGCGGGTAGCACCACGGCCTATGCCTACGGAAACGACCCGAACAAGCTCTGTGAATACGGCAATATTGGCGACCTTACCGCGAAGCGCGCCTACCGGACCTGGGATGTCACCCCCTGTGATGATGGCCGGCTGCGACCCGATGGCCGTGGCCAATACCGACCCAACGCTCTGGGCGTATACGACCTTTACGGCAATGTGGCTGAGTGGGTTGCGGAGTGTGGTATGCCCAGCTATGCCGAGGCCGGCGACGACGGTAGCGTCGTGATGACGGGCACTGAGTGTAGCTCCCACGGCTATCGAGGAGGCTCCTGGGATTCCTTGGCCATGGAGGCTAGCTCCACCTATCGGAACGTGTCTGCACGCGCCAGCGATGATCGCGGCATCCGACTGCTTGGCGAGCTTTAGAGGCCGTTAGGGGCTGGGGACATAGAGGTCACGTGCCTCAAGAAAGTCCGCATTATAAAGTCGCGACTGATATTTGCCCCCGCCGTCACAAAGGATCGTTACGATGGTATGCCCGGACCCCAGGGACTGAGCAATTTTCACGGCTGCCCCAAGGTTGATGCCGGAGCTTGATCCGAAAAACCAGCCGTCTTCCCGCAGCAGGCGGTAGCACATGTCTACCATTTCTTGGTCCGTTACCTGATAGGACGCGTCGACAACGGTGTCGCTGAGATTTTCTGTGATGCGCGAGTTACCGATGCCCTCGGTGATTGAGGGGCCGGGGCTCATGCTCGGCTCGCCCTGGGTCACCCAGTGATGGAGGGCGCTGCCCATGGGGTCAGCCAGGACGATCTGCACGGCTTCGCTCTGGGCCTTTAAGTAACGGGACACACCGGCCAGGGTGCCGCCGGTGCCGACGGCACAGGTAAAGGCATCCAGCTTGCCCTCGGTCTGCCGCCAAATTTCGGGTCCCGTAGACTCAAAATGCGCCAGCCGGTTGGCGGTATTATCAAACTGGTTGGCCCAGATACCGTTGTTCAGCGTTGCCGCATAGCGCCCGGCCTGCTTCTGAAAGTTCATATCGTCGCGATAGGGCACGGTGGGGACCACGCGCACATCAGCGCCCAGGGTTTTTAGCAGATCGACTTTTTCTTGGCTTTGATTATCCGGCATGAAGATCACGGTGTTGTAGCCGCGGCTATTGCAAACATGGGCGATGCCAATGCCCGTATTCCCGGCAGTACCCTCGACAACGGTACCGCCAGGCTTGAGTTCACCCCTGGCTTCAGCGTCGTCAATGATCCAGAGCGCGGCTCGATCCTTCACCGAGCCGCCAGGGTTCATAAATTCCGCCTTGCCCAAAATCTCGCAGCCAGTCTCTCGAGAAAGGCTGTCCATACGAATGAGCGGCGTATTACCAATTGAACCTCTTAGTCCATCAACAACGGCCATAGTGATCCTTCTGTAGATTTGGGTCGGCAGTTTAGGCATGACGCCGTTATTGAGCAAACGGCAGAGCGGCCCGGGTGAAACAGGAAAGATGAGGATCAAATGGTATTCCGAATCCTGCATGGGTAGTCTTTGGCGGACAGCTTAAGAGGAGAGGATATGCAGCAGTTGTCAGAGGCCGAGCACCAGCGCGTGGCTAGTGCAGGGTTGTCCATTGAGAAAGTGGCGCAGCTTCTGCAGCGAGCGGGTCAGGAGGTTCGTGAGGGGTTGCTGCCTGCAGCACAAATCGCCATGGCCCATCAAGGAGAGGTACTTTTTCAGCGCAGTTTTGGTACGGCGACGGATACGTCCCTGACCTGCATTTTTTCAGCTACCAAGGCCATCACCTCAGCGGCTGCATGGTTACTGCTTCAGGAGGGCAAGTTGTCCGAGGCTGAGCGGGTTGGGGATATTGTTGAGGGGTTTCTTGATAACGGCAAGGAGGCCGTAACCGTAGAGCAGCTTTTCACCCACACCGCCGGGTTTCCCAGCGCGCCCTTTGCGCCCGCGGATTGGGATGACAGGTCGGCGCGTTATGCGCGCTTTCGGCGCTGGCACCTAAACTGGCCCCCCGGTGATCGATTCGAATATCACCCTTCATCTTCCATGTGGGTTGTCGCTGATATTATCGAGCAACGCAGCGGGATGGGATTTCGTGAATTTGTGAGAGAAAGGATCATCCAACCCCTGGGTTTGGGGCATTTATTTGTTGGCCTACCAGAATCTGAGCAACATCGAGCGCTGGCTTGCGAGCACGTGGGCGAGCCCTTGGGTCCTGAGGATTATCGTCGGCTCGGGATGCCGGTGCCGCCAAAAACAGAGGTCACGGAAGAGGCCATCTTGAGCTTTAACCGTCCTGAGATACGTGCGGTTGGGTCGCCAGGAGGGGGTGGATTTGCTAACGCCGCTTCCCTGGCGCTCTTTCATCAAGCCCTGTTACATGGTGGATTGCAGGGTACCCAGCTGTGGGAGGCGACAACCCTGGCCAACGCAAAACGCATACGCTCTGGTCAACTCACCGATCCCGTATACAAAAAGCTCGCGAATCGCGCCTTGGGTCTGATCATTAGCGGGGACGACAGCCGAAGCTTTCGGGGTTTCGGCAAAACCAATTCGCCAGCTGCCTTTGGGCACAACGGTGCCGGCGGACAGCTTGCCTGGACGGACCCTGCCTCCGGCCTGAGTCTGGTTTATTTGACGCCAGGTCATGACAGAAACAGCATTCGCCAGGGCAGGAGAGGGGTGGCCATCAGCAGTTTGGCGGGGGAGTGCATGGCATGACCTGGACACGAGCGACGGTAGGGCTCTGGATGAGTGCGATTCTAGGCATTGTTCCTGGGCCTGTCTGGGCGGGGCATCACTTATCCAGTGCCTCGCCTCCGGGGGATGCGTCCGACCGCGTGATTCCCTTTGTGGTAGGCCTGCGCGATCCGGCAACGGACATGGCGCAACAGATGTGGGAGTTGGCCGAGCTGGGCTACCAGGAATATGAAAGCAGCGCCCTGCTTCAGCGTTACCTGGCCGCCAACGGTTTTGTGGTGACCGCTGGCGTAGCCGATATCCCAACGGCCTTTGTTGCAACTTATGGCAGTGACGGGCCGAATATCGCCATTCTGGCAGAATTCGACGCCCTGCCGGGCTTGAGTCAGTTGCCGGAACCGCGTCGTACTCCGCTAACCGATGGGGCGCCTGGACATGCCTGCGGCCATCATCTGTTTGGTGCCGCATCCACCACGGCCGCCGTGGCGCTGGCCCGGTGGCTGGCTGAAGAGGAGATCAGCGCCAAGATCACCTTAGTGGGCACCCCGGCGGAGGAGGGGGGCTCGGGCAAGGTCTATCTGGTACGGGCCGGGATCTTCGATGATGTGGACATTGTGCTGCACTGGCATCCTGGAGACGTTAATTCAGCGTCCCCCAGCACCTCCACGGCCAACAAGAGTGGGCGCTTCACGTTCACGGGACGGGCTGCCCATGCGGCGTCGGCACCAGATCGAGGTCGCAGCGCTCTGGACGGCGTTGAAGCCATGAATTTTATGGTGAATATGATGCGCGAACACATCCCCCAGGAGAGCCGCATTCACTATGTGATTACGAACGGGGGCGACGCGCCGAACATCGTGCCCGAAACAGCCCAGGTCTATTATTACGTCAGGCATCCGGACAAGGATCAGGCGGCAGCCCTATTTGATCGAGTGGCGCTCGTGGCTAAGGCAGCGGCCCTGGGCAGCGCCACCGAGGTGGACATCGAAGTCATGCACGGCAACTATCCGCTACTACCCAACGAAACCCTTGCCCGACTTGTTCATAATAACTTTAGAGAGATAGGCGGCATTAGCTACAACGCTGAAGAGCGTCGTTTCGCTCAAAAAATTCAAGAGACGCTGCCCAAGGTGCGATATGCCTTGGGGTCTGAGCAAGACATCGCGCCCTTTCAGTTCCGCCAAGGCATGGGCTCTACGGATGTTGGGGACGTCAGCTGGCTTGTCCCAACCGTGGGTTTTACCACTGCCTCTTGGGTGCCGGGTACGCCTGCCCATAGCTGGCAGGCGGTGGCCGCTGGAGGCATGTCTATCGGGCATAAGGGCATGATGCTGGCGGCAAAGCTGTTGGCCAAGACAGGTGCTCAGCTTGCGCTTTCTCCCAAGGTGATTCAGCGCGCCCAGGTGGAGCTAGAGCGGCGCCAGGGGCCCAATTTCCGCTACCAAGCGCTGCTCGGGGACCGAGCCCCACCCCTGGACTATCGTCGCTGATCATGCGTCTGGGCATTCTGCATCCCGGCGCCATGGGGGCCAGCGTAGGCAAGTGTTTGTTGACTAATGGCCATGAGGTGGGGTGGGTCAGCCAAGGGCGCAGTCCTGCTAGCGTGCAGCGTGCTGCGGCCTTCCAGCCGTTTAAAAATATGGATGAGATTGCCGCCTGGGCTGACGGTCTGATTAGCGTCTGTCCACCCCATGCGGCCCTGGAGGTCGCTCAGGCCGTCCACGCAACCGGCTATCAGGGACTCTTTGTGGACGCGAACGCCATCGCGCCGTCCACGGCGCTCAGGGTTGCTGAAACCCTAGGCCTCAGCGCCCACGTGGACGGTGGCATTATTGGTCCACCCCCACAGGAGCGGAACACGACCCGCCTCTATCTTTCCGGTCAGCACGCGGCGCTAATTGCGGATTGGTTTCAAGGCAGTGCGCTGGTTGCCGTCGTCATAGAGCCCGAGGGCAGCGATGACAGTCATGTCGCCGCGTCTGTTTTGAAAATGGCTTATGCGGCCTACACTAAGGGTTCGGCCGCGCTGTTGCTGTTGGTGAATGCCCTGGCGGCATCTGGTGGAGTGCTGACTGCGCTGCAGACAGAGTGGCATCGCTCTCAGCCAGGGCTGGTAGACCGATCTGAGGCAACTGCCGCCATGGTCTCAGGCAAGGCATGGCGCTTCGTGGGCGAAATGTACGAGATTAGCGAGACCGCCAGTGCGGCGGGATTACCCGATCAGTTTCACGTTGGTGCGGCGGAGGTTTTTGAGCGCCTGGCACATTTTAAGGA
>CENU01002143.1_pt1 | contig 29037 bp, 9 predicted proteins | sample 361331 | NCBI WGS metagenome assembly CENU01 (sample SAMEA2619766, study PRJEB7988) | marine metagenome | isolation source: saline water (ENVO:00002010), including | reverse complement strand
TCAGATCTTGTAAAATTATTCCAATTGAGTGTTTTGTAACTATAAGCGCCATCGTAAAATTTTCTATTTTGCTTATAAGAAGTACTATCTTCTATTATAGTATCTATATATTTTTTATAAAATGGAAACTTATCTAAAAGATATTCCTTGCTAGAAGTTACAAGGGTAACAGGCAAATTAAGATGTTTTTTAATTTGCTTTGCACAATACAAGGACTGCTTTACATAATCTATGTCAGAATTATTATGTGCAAATAACAATACACCAAACGTCATAAATCAATTAATCCCTCTACGCTCCGTTTATTTTTTAGTTCAGTATAGTCTGCCACGTACTGATTGGTGTTTTCGTAGTAGAGATCTGCAACTTTTTCAAAAAACTCTTCGATGTTTTCAATTTCAACTGGAATGTCATTGTCATCTATCAACACAACACTAGTTTTACCTATCTGCACCAGTGTGTAACAAAAGTTTATAAGTTCAGGTTTAATTGTAAACCTACCACCATTATGATAGTATACGTTATTTTCTAGAAACTTTTCCTTAAGTAATCTCTTTTGATTATTAAGTGTATCCATATAAGCTGAAAATTCAAGTGCTTTATCTAGTCTTTCGTCCATAGATCCTCCTATTATGCTATAGTATATAACATTAGAGAAGAAAAGTCAAGTACTTTTTAGAGTGTAGAAGTGTTGGAATAACTTGGAGATGCTACAGATACATTAGATCCAGTTGCTCTTAATTGTTGGATTTGGCTGACAAGTGTACCATTTACATTTTCATCTACAGGCGGACCTACACCTGTTTGGTCACCTGTATCGTCATCACGGAATTCTATTTTGAAATTGATTACGCTAGAACTATCAGCTCTAGCCTCTATATTGTAATCATTCTCTGCATATACTCCAGTGCCAGACTTTATAAAAATTTGTTGGTATGTACCTGTCAAATCAAAGTTTCCTATCGCTTGTGCTGTACCTGTACCGCTTGCTGTAGTATCTGTTCTATTGAAAGTTATTGTTCCCATGTTGCTTAACATTGTTGCCCAATCGTTCGACTTTGATCCTGATTGGCCTGATAAATTAGCACTAAACCGTATTTCTCCGCCTGCGTTGAAAAAATGTCTGCGATGATCTGCATCATTGAACGACACGGTGAAAGTATGTGTAATTACTCCGCCTCCGCCTCCGCCCCAAGCTGTAGTTCTAGTGCTGGAATTTCCTGTGCTTTCAACTGAACTGTTACCTGCATCAATCAAATTCTTGTTAGTTTCAATTACTCCAACGGCTACTTCATAGTCGTTAAAACCTTCGTCAGTTTGTGTGAGTGAACCTAAACCAGTTCCGCTTGCATCTGCACCAATTATTTGGCCTGCAGCTATATCCCCTATTAGTGCATTTGATCCTAATTGATGATTGTTTGCTTTGTTTAAGTCGGTGCGTAAATTATCCATCAAAGCAGCTGTTACTATTGTTCCTACACTGACTTGGCTACTAGCAACAGTTTGTCCATAACCGTCTTGAGCACTTCCGTTACCCATTATAGTATCTATTCTACTCTGCAATGTGTTGTATTCGGCTGCGCTTATAGTATCGCCAGTATTTACTGCCATATTACTGTCCTTCTCTTATGATATTTATACCTTCAAGATACATTCGACTAGCTTCTCTGACTCTTCGTCATTATCTTCTAGTGCAATACCTACCAGTCCGCTTGTTGTAACAGTTGAACAAACTCCGTCTTGCCAAACATAGATAGGATCGCCTTTCTTAACTATACCATTAACTCTTACTGGTAGACGACCTTTAAGTCCTATTGCTTGTCCGTCACACTCGCTGTTCATTAAATATGCAGGTGCATTTGAAATAACACCTATACACATAGAACTTGCACTTGCTGATGTAGTTTCTTCATCACCACCAACACACATTGCTGTTCCTACAGGATATTCTTGATCAGTTGTGTATTTTTCTGCCAGGTCAGCAAATTTAGCACTTGTTGCTACCCCGTCAAATTCGTTTGCTGTTAAATTACCAGTTGCATCTCTTATTGCAACTGTGTTAGGTGTAGCTCCAGTGCTTCCTGATCTTGACTGGCCGCTTACTTCTAGTGCTTGAGAAACTGTTGCTGTGCCATTAAATGTAGTAGCATACATATTAGCAAATACATTTGTTGAACTACCTATGTCAACTGTTTCTGTACCAGAGAATGTAGAAATATTGCTATAACCTGGAAGAACTTTATTAGCTTGGAACCTTACAGGCATTTTTTGTGCAGAACTTGCATTGTTCACTTGCACATAAATTTCTTGGCCTTGTTCATTAGCAATAAGTCCTTTATCGTCATCTACAATCTTAATTACTAAATCGTTAGATGCTCCTATAGCAATACCAGCATCACCATACTCAACAAGACTTGTAAATGATGCTGCACTGGTTTGCACAAAATTTGCCGCGTCTACACCGCCCAATTTATCAGCGTTGGATGCTGTACCATAAAATCTATGATTAGTGCTTGTGACACCATTTGTGCTATTTTGTGTATTCTTTAAAGTAATACCTTGTCTAATTACGTCAAAGCCTGGATAAGAAGCAGCATCTTCGCTACCTATTGTAAATTGCTGTGCAGATATAATATGTATAACCTCATCTGCAATTAAACTAGTAATTACAGGTCTAGCTGTGCCGCCATTATCTCTAATTGTTGCGCTTCTAAATTGTGTTACTGTGTCTCCAACACCCTGTGGACCAACTAGTACAAAACTAGATCCATTGTATGCATAAAGCTGTTCGTTAGTAGTGTCCCACCAAAAGTCACCTTGAGAAAGACCGGCCGGGGTACTGCCGCTTACTTCTGCGCCTCCTGTGGTACGCCATTTAGAACCATCATAAAACTTTAATTTTGAATTTCCGCTATCAAACCAAACTTGCCCTCCTAATGGTTTGGGAGGTTGATTTGCACTAGCAAAGTTTTCTAGTAAGAAAACAAAGTTTTCATTCTGAATTTCTCCATATCCCGCATAGTTTTTACCTACCAGTTTAAGATCGGTTGTTTGATCAATTGTACCGTCTTCAACTACAGTGAGCTGGGTTCCGGAAAATTTGTTTATTGTATAAGCCATTCTATATACCCCTTGTGTATTTATTTATTCAAATTACGGTACATACTGGGTCCTTGAACTAAACTGCCATACGCTTCCATTGCTTTGGAAAGTATATACATACCTAGTTGCAGTAAGGTTAACCGTACCACTTGCTGTGTTCGCAGCAGCAATATCCTGTATTACTGTTTCATTTTGTGTTCCTGCACTATCAACTGCGATTGATGACTTTTGCAAGACGCCAGTGCTATCTGTAGTTACAGATATGTTAATTCCCGAAACTGTGCTTCCGCTGTAAGATGTTGCAAGAAGTTTTGCAAATGCACCACTGTATGATGCAGCAGGAATCATTAGTTCTAATATTGCTGCAATATCATTAGTCGGTCCATTGTTGGTTCCAATTGGATCAGGATTTACTAATCCCGTCACATCCATTGTTACTAATTTGTTTTCATTTATGATTTCACTATCTACGTATGTTTTATTTGCGGCATCGTTTGCCAATGTAGGAGTACCTACGTCTGATATTTTATCATTACTTACACTAACAGTACCATTATTGCTATCCAGCACTAAACCTGAACCGTTTATTCTTGATATTGTTGATCCGTCTATTTTTACATTATCTACTGTTAAGTTAACCAATGTACCTAAAGTAGTGACCCCGCTTGCAACAGTCACGCTAGGTGCTAATGCAGTTTCAGTTAAAATTGTGTTACCATTAAACTTTATAGCAGGATTAGGAAGGTTAGGATTAGATTCTAAATTTATGTGTGTATTGAATGTCCAAGAGTTTGTTGCAGTATACCATGCAATGTCTTTACTACCATTAGAACTACGTAAAGTTATTCCTCCGCCATCAACAGCACTATCATTACCTTCTGTGCTATCATCTAAAAGTCCCAATTCAATATTTTTATCTTCTACTCTTAAGGTAGAAGCATTTATAAAAGTTGAATCTCCTTTGACTGTTAAACTTCCGTCAACTTGTAGATCAGATGTAAATCTTCCGTTTCCAGCAACGTCTAAAGAAAAAGAAGGATTTGTTTTCCAAAATCCAACTTTTTGTTCACTGCTATCTACGTAGAATGGCGTTAAAAAACTACTACCTGATTTAATTCTTATACCAAAATCTGCATTACTTTGCTGTGTTTCTAATAAACTTGTTGTTCCGCTGATTTTCTGAGAAAGATATAAAGTATCGCCAATTCCAATACTTAAACCAGCACTATTTTTAATTGTTAACTTTCCTGAAGTAGTGCCGTCGGTAGTTGTTGGTAAAAAGTCAGTAGTTGTAAATTCGACTCCACCTGTATCTACAAGTGATAGAGCCGCAGTAGCAGTGCCGTTATAATTGTAGCCACTCTGTGTTGGATTAAATCCTTTTTCTAATCTCTGTCTTTTTGGAAAAAATGTGTCGTCGGCCCATTCGGGAAATCCGGGTATAGCATATTCAGTAGGAACAATAAAAGTTGCAGGAGAATGAATACCTATAAGTGTGCCACCTAAAAATAATTTTAATATAGTACGTTGTACATCTGTATTATCAAGTTGACTTGCAACTTCAAATCCTGTCTTGCCTTGATCGGCATCGTATTCAGGTCCAACTAAAACTAAATCTGTGCCATCAAACAAATATAACTTGTTGGCTTCATTATCAATCCAAATATCGCCTGCTGTCAAGTTACTTGGCTGACTAGAGCTGATTACTGTACCGGCGGCAGATCTAAAACTTGTACCGTCATAAACTTTTAATCTTGTATCTTGTTTGTCCCACCATAATTGTCCTATCATAGGATTTGCAGGAGCACTTGTTGATGCAAAATTTTCTAAAATAGATACAAAGTTTTCATTAACTAATTCGCCAAAACCTTTATAATTTCTACCTATAAGGGTAATATCAGTGGTTGTATTATCAATAGTACCATCAGTTAAATCTATTAGCAGTTCGCCATCTGTTCTGTTTATTCTATATCCCATTTTATCCAGTTCCTGCGTAAATTATATAGTTCAATGTAATATATGGATTCATAACATTCAAGGCTGTGCCTAAATCATCACTTGTCAATATTCCGCCACTGTTTGGATATGCCTGTCCTGCTTGGGAACCAGTTGGCGCATCATATCTTATTGCTTCTGGATCTGTAGGATTTCCGCTTACATCTCTAATAGCATAATACTGGTCACCACTGTCACCACGCAAATCGTGTTCATGTTCTGGTAAGTTTTCTAATTGTATATTAACTTCTTCTGAACCATTCTTTGAACCAAGGACATCTGCAGACAAATCAGTAACATTATTTGCACTAGTGCCTCCCATGTCATCTTTACCTAAACCAAATCGTCCACGCAAATCTGGTAATGCAAATTTTCCACTTGTAGGAGATGCTTTGTATATAAAACCTATTACTTGGTATAACTGATTATATTGTGCAATAAAAACCTCGCTACCGTCACACAGCAACCAACCTGTAGGAGCAGCTGTACCTGCATAAGGTGCTATAAGTCCAACAGGAGTAGTTGGAACTGCGGCTAATAAATCTTGCTGACTTATTTTTTTAAGTCCTGTTGCACCAGTAACCCTGTTTATTAAAAACTCGTCATCTGCTTGCGAAGCTTCTACTAAATCTTTACCTGCAATTATCTGATTACTCAGTGTTGTATTGAAAACTTTTAATGATCCGCCAGTCTGTCCGTCAAAAACTGTATCGCCGGCTGCTACGTCTCCGGCAAATCTAAAAGTTGTAGCTGATGTAAGTTTATCAGAAGATCCCGATCTACCACTTACAGTTCCACTTACGTTTCCAGTAAGATTTCCTATAAAAGTTGTCGCATACATGTTTGAATATTTAGAACTTGTAGAACCAATAGATCTTAAATTGTTTTGATCAGGAAGAATATCTCTAGATGTAATAGTTTGGTGAACTGTAAGTGTTCCGCCAATATTTGTATTTAGAGCTATCCCTAAACCACCTAGTGTGGTGATCGATCCTGTAGAATAAGATGTGCTATTAGTAGTATCTTTTACTTTAAGAACTCCTGATGATTGTATATTTCCTGTAACATCAAGTGCTTCATCAGGGGCTACATTGTTTATACCTACTTTAAGATCACTATCTAATCTTAATATATTTTTTAGAACTCCATCATTTTTTACTTTAAAGTCTATACTAGATCCAGCAATGTTGTGCTGTATTATTCCAGCGTTACCTTCGACGCCTATGTCCATTTCTGCATTTACACCAAATGCTATACCATTGTTATTTTGCACGTTTATCGGAAATGCAGTTGTACTTGCAGTGTCGCCACGTAAAAAATTTCCTGCAGCGATTGTGTTACCAGCAACAATTAAGCCTTCTGCTTTTTCTGCTGTTCCTATGTATTTAGGTACGCCGTCGCCTGTAATATTACTTGTTGATAAATTTATTCCAGGTTGTAGTGTGGTATAACCTGGTATTTTAACTTTAGGGGTAAACTGTGATGTGCTTATAATAGCTGCTGGTTGTGCATTTACTTCAATCTGTAGTATATTATATGTTGTATCATCCGTACCTATTACACTTAAAGGATTTGCACCTGTAACTAATCCATCACTAAATGTAGGTCCAACTAATACCCATCCAGATCCAGAATACAAATATAACTGTTGATTATCAGTATCTACCCATAGGTCGCCAATTAAACTTTGTCCTGCTTCTGGAGCTGTGTTTGCTTTTTTCAATCCACCTGATGATACCCAATTAGTTCCGTCATAAACTTTAAGTTGTTCTACACCAGGAGTTGCATCGTACCATAATTGACCTTCAACCGGAGTACTTGGTTCTGTTGCACTTGCAAAATTTTCTAAAAGATGCAAAAAGTTTTCAGCTATTGCACTTCCGTATGCTGTTGTGTTTCTACCCGGTAATTTAAGACTTGTTTCTGTATTAATAGTAGAGTCTTCAATAGTAATTGTACCTTTGTTAGCTTGGTCTGTATATGGTATTGTATATGCCATTTATTACTCCCCTGCTAGTCCAGATAAACTTTGTATTCGTACTGTATAATCAATTTGTATTAATCTATTAAGAGACTTTTGTACAGGATGAAAAATAACATGAGTTATTAAATTGCCTGTGCCGCTTGGATTCCAACTTCTTAATCCAAGTTCGTCAAAGACATACAAACTTGCCGGATCTGTAGCAGTGTCAAATGCTTCTTGTCCATTTGGTTCACCGTAATCTAGCAAGCAACTTACAAGCACATCTGTGTAGTTTGTACCACTTACGTGCCTTGTTTCAATTTTGTTTCTTACAGGATCACTATTGTTAACACTATTTCCGTCTACAACTTTTGTATAAGTCTGATTATATAAACTTGCATTTGTGCCAGTATTGTTCGGCGTAAGATAGGTAATTATCCCTGTAGGATCAACGCTAGTACCACCATTACCAAAGCTCATTTCGTAAATCCAACCTTTACCACTATTAGCTAGACTATCAGCTAATGCTATACTCATGTTTTCATAATGAATAGCATTCCTTTTGTTAACAATTACTTGACCCGACTCAGGATCATGAATTTTAATATGTCCTTGTATGAGTACACCTGATTTATCTTTTAAATTGTCTGTCATTTTTATATCCTACTGTGTTATTTATCCTGGCAAGTCAGGCTGTGCGGCACGTACGAATTTAGCTACATCTGTATCACTATCAACTAACGCAGTACCAGCCGGTGACCACAATTTACCCTGTTTCCTAATTACTATCACTTTTTGATTTTCTGCTGGAAAATCAGTCAATGTAAGCTCATTTCCATTATCAATACTAAACTCTGCCGGTAATGTTATATCGCCTTCAGGAGAATCTTGACTTATTTGTTCTCCTGTTGCAGCATATGTAGTCCTTAAATCTGTATCTAATTGATAAGACTGGAGTGCAGTTTTTCTTAATCTGCGACCTGCTACAAATACCTCAAATTCATTGATGCTATTTGGTGTAAAATCTAATTCATATGTTTTAGTTGTTCCATCAGCAGTAAATATTGTTGTTAATATTTCATCTTTGTACGGTAGTGATTCTGCTATGTTTTGATCATAAAGTTCTGTTCCTGCAGAATACATGTTTTTCACCCCTGTACCTAGTGTACCTCTACGTAGTTGTTTTAACTGTTTACCGTCTTTAACGAAATATTCTATTCTTTCTCCATCAATAAAGACTACACCAGGTGTTTTTGTATCAATTGAAGGACTTGGTAGTCCATCAGTAGTATCTAGAACTATGGATTTGGACCACCAATGTAAATCTTCAGCAAGTGTATAATTGAATGTTCCGTTAATACGTTTGTAATGATTTCTATTCAATACATCTTTAAACTGGCGCCAGCCTACTTTTTGTTGCAATATCTTATTTGCAAAATGTATTGTTTCAACCGTGTCATCTTCTGCAAGAGGGCTTACAAGTTTTATACTTTGTTTAGATTCAGTAAGCACATAATCTACACTAGGACTTAACAAGTTACCATTCTTTATTACCCAAACATATTGATCATCAACTGCTGATTTACGCAAAGGAATTATCCCGTTACGCAACTGTCTTAATTCATAGTAATCATCAGTATCTTCTGTTGGAGTATATATTATTTCTACAGGTTTTATCTTTATAATGTCTCCTACATCTGCAGATACATTATTATTATCTAAATTAAATACTGTTTGTCCTGCACCTTCTATTGTTTTCATTACTGCATTTGGATTCAAAACAGTATTTCCAGTTCCAAAATTAATATCATCAATTCTTATATCATTTAGAAATACAGCATATTTCACTCTATCGCTTAATGGAAATAACTCTAATTCAGCGGTACTTCCGTCAAGTGCAAAAACTTGTTCACCTTCTATAGTTCCTTTTAATATTTCTGTTTTTTCTTTAACGTCAAAACTCTGTCTATCTATTCCTTGGGAGTTATGATTACTAAATTGAGTAACCTTTATTATATCCCCTACTGCATAATTCTTTGCAATATGTAATACTCCAGGAGTAGATATAAAGTCACCGTCGGCGTCAAAATATCCATACCGATAATCACCGCCAGAACCAGTGCTATCGTCTAATCCTAAAATAAACACTCTTAATTCATCACCTGGTGATCCAGCTGTTCTTGACAGAGTAATTGTGCTTCCAGCCTGTTGACTTGCAGGAATAGTTGGATCAAATTCTCCTGCACTACTAAAAGACCAATCCTTAATATATTGTCTTTCAATATTATTAATATAAACTTTGATTTGTTTATTTGATAATGTTCCTAATGGGACTTGCCATTTCTTCAGCCTATATTCTCTAGTAGAAGAAATTGTAAAGATTTCATTGTATCCTGCATTTAACACATGATCATTTATTGTTACAAGAGTATACCATTCTGTAGGTGTTTGAGAAAATGGTGTAGTAGTAAGAGAATAAGAAGTTGTACTTCCGTCACTTTCAAATTCGTCTATTGTAACTACACTATAGTTTTGTGTTTGTCCTATGAATAGACCAAAATTAACGATCTTATCTAAAGCAGGAGCTTCTGCAAATCGTATTATAATGTTTCCTGGTTTCAAGTATGAATTATCTGCTTTTACAATATCATGTGGTATTTCAACACCTTCTATAGTTACAAGTGCTTTTACATTATCAGAATATGTAATGTTTGTTAAAAAGTCAACAGTTGAACCGTCACTTACAAAAGAATCAATATCCAAGATATTTTCTCCTGCATATCCCATACTTAATAAAGAAACTGTTGAGTTGATTGCCGGAGCAGATGTAAATGTTACTGTTTTATTATCAAAGTCAATTGTATAGTCAGTATCTATTTTCTTTACTGTGCTATTCACTTTTACTAGCAGATTATTTTTTGTAATAGGACCGGTTCCAATATCAAATACTGTTCTAATTCCGTTACCTGTATAATTTCTACTTGTTATTGTAGAGGCACCTCCGGTAGGTCTTTCGTAAACTTTAAGATCAAGAGTATCAAATACCTGCCCTGGCATAACTTCTTCTGGGCCGCCATTTGCTAATGGAGTAAAGAATCCGTCACCGTCAATGTTAATATCTTCAGATGCTAGTCCGGTTGCGTTTGTATAATCTAAAGTGCCGCCTGTAATTAATGTATCAAAATTAATGTTGGTTGGTAGGAAACTACCATCACTTGTAGATTTTCTAATAATAAATGTATCATCAGCAACTCCAGATATACCAAGTTCACCTATATTAATTGTAGTTTGTGATCCGTTGCCTACAATGCTACGCATAACAGCATTAGGATTAGTAAATTGCGTAGAGTCATCTGTCCAATCAGGATCATCTAATCTTATACCATTCTTATAAACATTGTATACAACATTATTTTCCAAAGCACTATTCAATGTAATAATATTTGTAGAACCATCAAGTGTTATTATTTCATCTTCATAAGTAGTATCGTAAGTATCATATTCTCCTGTAAACCATGGAGCACTATCCCAACCGGTTAATCCGCCAAAGTCAAAACTTTTTACTTCTACTCCGCCATAATCTATACCTTCTATTAGTTGTCCTAGATCCTTTCCAAACTGTCCTGTTGTGGGATTGTATGCTAGATTAATTCTATCTTGTGCTTGCAATAGATTTATGTCTTTTTTGTATTGAACAATTACACTGCTGTTATTTTTAGCAGGTTCTGTAAGAGTTATTCTGCCAAAGAATCTATCATAACCTTTAGAGTTGTCTAAAATATTTTCATATGTGTACTGACTGTTTAATAAAACAATGTTGTCTACACTAACTGATATTTCACTTTTGCGTAGATCCATTGGCCATTCTAAATCAAATATATATTTTGATCCGGAACCAATAAATGTTTGCGTTTCACCTAATGTAGTAATTAGATAATTTCCTGTAGTCCTATCAAACTTTACTAACGTGTGAATAGTTCTCGGTAATGACTGTCCAATGACTACACTTGCTTTTGCTTCGGTGCCGCCTTCAGTTATATTTCCATTTATAGTAATAGTAGGAGCTGAAATATATCCACTACCGCTATTAATTACTTCAATAGATGTAACACCGTTTCCTCTTCCTAACTTCGCAACTGCTTTGGCTCCTGTGCCGCCACCGCCCGAAATAATAATCTGAGGCGCACTTGAGTATCCCTGTCCTGCCTTTGCAACGTTTATTTCTTTAACTACAAATCCTACACTATCTGACCAGTTTTTATTAGGATAACTATTTAAATCATCTGCTAAACCAACAATACTATTATCTATAACTTGTGTTCTTATAGGACTTATTGCATTATCAGAAGCATTATATGTTGGTGCTAAATCAAAATCAGTTATTCTACTTTGAGAATTATCTATTCTTTCATAGGAACTTAAATATTCTCTCAGTTTTGTTTTGAATGGTTTAACTTCATTAATATATTCCTCATAACTAGGTAAATTATCATTGTTAAACGTAATATCTTCTCTTAAGTTTCCTACATTGTGTTTAGCTTTTACAAAACTTGTTTTGAACATCCAGTCAACAAATGGCTGTTCAGATAATACATATCTTAAACTAGCAAAGAATAACTTATTATATTCTACTTTAAGTTCTTCTGTGAATAAATCATTTTTTATAGCATTGATTATTATTCTGGTTTCATTTGTAGGCACACTATCAAAGAATCTAATGTCAAAACTAGTTACATCAAAACCTGTAAGAGATTCGGTAGTATCAAATATAGAAATTTTAAATTGTATAGTGCCATTTTGTCTACCAATAGTTTCATAATTTACTGTGTAGTCAACGTTCTCTTGGTTGTCTATCTTTCTTAACAGCAACCATCCTCCGGAACCAACATTGTTAATTTTTGTTATGTCTCCTATATTATCACTTACAGTTTGCAATTCATATGATCTATCAATTATATTGTCAATTTTAGTAGATTCGCTAAACTCTGGTGCATACCAATCTGCATAATCCCAATAATTATTACAATTAAAACTTTGGCTTCTTATTCTAGACCAACTGTTTCCTGCACGTTCGTATAAAGCCCATCTTCCTTGAATATTTTCATCGGCATTTACTAGGACTGCATACTTACGTAATGTTATACTATCGTTTGGACTAAAGTTTTTGCCGCCATTTGTAATATCAACATTTGTAATAACACCTAAATTATTAATTGTAATATTTAATTCAAGGTCAGTTCCTGTACCGTTTATTGTAAATGATGGTGCTACTAGATACCCTCTACCAGGATCCAATATCAAAGTATCTACAACAGTTCCATTTTCTATCACTAGTTGTATTTCTGCTTGCTTTGCTTTAGCTACTCCAATAAATTCTAAATCAGAAACTGTGTCAACTGTAGTGTCGTATAAATTTAAACTACTATCAGGTACTATTTCTTGACGCTGTAATTCTGAAATATCTTTATTATCAACAATTAAATTGGTTTTTAGTATTCTATTAACTCTTTCAATGTATTGCTTTAATGCCTCTTCTCTGTTAACAAACCAAGATTGTCTAGGTTTAAACAATGTACCGTATTTTTCTTTTTCTGAAAGTGTAGGATCAGGTACTTCTCTTCCGTACATATCATAACCTACAAGACTATCAACCCATTTATTCTCTATATCTCTGTTAGGAACACTTGTTTCTAAACCATCTGTAATAATTTGGTACTGATTATGAATGTTTATATTTTGATTATCTATAGTCCAATACTGCACACTTAAAGCTACATCATTATCTTCTAATAAAGAATCGCAATTATGTATGGTGAAACTATTTGAAGTAACAAACGATACAAATTTATAACCTTGATCAGCTGGATTTGAAATTAATTTTGCTACTGCTTCTGCTGACAGTGTTCTAAACTCTGTATTTGGTTTTATTTTTTTATTCTTTACCCAGAAATAGTACTTGTTGCTAAAAGATTGAGAAACACTATCAAAAACTTGTTTCTGTACATATGCATTATTACCATATTTACTTAATCCACTTATACCTAGAGGTGTTCCTTCAGCAGTGTCTGCAATATTGTCCCACTCGGCAGGAAGTATATTTGATTCTACCCATTCGTAAATGTCAATTGAGTTTGTGTCTGCTAGTTTATTCCAATTTGCTACGCTATAAAATATGTCATCTTGATAAGGATTTACAAATTTAGCATTTGTTAGATCCCACCACAATTGACCCACTTGAGTGTTACCCCAAAATGCATCAGATTTAGTAGCACTAGTTCCATCTGTAACATTTGTATAATAAGCAGGGTCATAATAAAGTTTATATCTTAAATTTTCTTCAGCTGGACCGGCTATTTTTCCTTGAATAGGATCTATGTAATCTAGATAAGTCAAAAGTTTTTTACTTTTTGTGTTATAAAGTATAACACGTTTAATTTTTTCTAAATTTACTGTGCTTTTCGCTGATCTATGTACTTCAAATATATTTTTATTTTCAGCAATTCTAAAATCAACTAGTGTTCCTATATAATCATCATCACTTTGTACAGCAGGCAAACCTACATATATATGATTATTTTGTAATTTTATATTCTCACCAAAACGTAACACACCACCGTACTTGTTATTGTACTGCAAAGGTTGGCCATAAACAAAAGTGTCATTAATTAATTGATACAAGTAGACTATTCCTGTATCTTCGGTAAAGTTTTTAAGATTGGTAAAACCTTGATCAAGTATTGTAGATTTATTATCAAATGTAGTTTCAATAAATGAATCTGCATTTTTTGCAGTTATTGCAATATTATTGCCATCAAAGTCTATGTTACTACCAAACTGTTGAGATGACAGGTCAACCGGACTAGATAGCTTTTGCACTAATTCAAACACACCATTTTTTTGTTTGTAAATATAAACCTTGCCTTGATCATCAAAATTAGTGTCATCATACGGAGCAGATATAGCAATCATTTTTCCGTCATCACTAATCTGTACCTTATGGCCAAACTGTGAACCAACTGTTTCAGCTTCTATATTTTGACTAAACTGATAATGTCCATCTTTGATTCTATAAACAGCAACAATATTAGGCACTGTCAAATACTTAACTTGTGCTAATAAAACTTCACCGTTTTTACTTACATCAAAACTACTCGCAAAATCAAACATTTCACTTTGATCGAGAACACTATCTTGCGAACTATCATTTATAACCTTCAAACCTGTATTATTAGGAATGTAACCAACATAATCTATAAGGTCATCTGTGCTATCCCATAATGTTGCATCAAATTCACCAGGTTGAATATTAGTAATAGCATTGTACAATGTACCTTGCGGATCGTTTAGATAAACAATATCGTTTTGAAAATATTCTGTTGTAGAAGAAAACTCTCCTCTAAATTTTTTGTTTCTTGCGTATTCCCAATTATATGTATTATTGTTCTCTATGCCTTTTTTAATGAAAAGTATTTTACCAGGTGTATCATTTAGACTTATTCCCGAACTATCTTGAGGTCCTGGTTGTCCTATGTAACCTCTATAAATGTCATTGTTCTTCCTAATTTGGACATTATAACCTGTGTATGTGTTTTCGTCTGAAATTTGTCCTATATAAGAATTAACAGGTTCGTATCTACCAGTAGACAGTCTTTCATAGATAGAATACATTCCCTCGTTTTGGTAATTGCTTTGATATCCATTTGTAGATGTAGGAATAAAATATTTTGTAATATAATCCAAATTATCAGGTGCTGGAACATTTGCACCTCTCGGTACTCCTAATACTGTGGTCTTGGTATACAACCAGTATTCTATATCTTTAATTTCATTTGTTGTTGGTAAAGAAATATTTGATCCAGTATCAAATACTACCAATTTACCTATGCCGTCTGGAGTATAACCTAAACTTACTTTATCAAGTTGTCCTATAGGTCGATCAATAGTGTATATATCAACTCTGCCATATTCATCTGGATTAGGTCCGCCTGGAAAGGCTAACATTTGTATTTCAGCAGCATTGCCAAAATCATCACCTCTACTCCAACCTCCGCCAACAAAACCTTTTATCGGATCAACTGTGCCTTCTTGGACATTTTTTACATATACTCTAACAGAGTTTAAGTCTCTTTGATAGAATACCACCTCTGCTGTCGCACCCGTGTTCATGTCTTGTAGTGTTTGGCCTATTCTCGGTTCTAACGGTTGACCGGCTTCAAAGAATAAATTTTCATAATCGATATATCCGTCCCAAATATCAAATACAGTCTGTTCTTTGTTAGTCAAAGTGTATGAAAGCCCTATGTCAGAAGGCTGTACAAGTGTATCTTCTACTGGAAGAGCAAATACATTAGTAAACAATCTGCCGCTGATGCTTCCGTTTAATAAATTTACTGTTGAAAATGTTCCTGTTATATTTTGTAATAAAACTTCTTTACTATTAGTTGCATTTTGAAATACGGTAGCTGTTGCTCCAGTAACATCTTGAGTTATAACTTCACCTTTAACAACTGTAACATTGTTCACTAGCGTCATCTTTGACACGGTCTTTTTCATTTCATTCCAGTGAAAATTAATTTTATCTCCTGCTGTCAGAGAATCTGTAACTGCTTTAGGAGCTCTAGCTAGCCAATATTGACTCAAGGTAGGAGATGTAGTGCCGTATGGTCCTGGACTTCCTTGAAATGACAGAACTCTTACGTAACTATGGTCTGTGTTTTCACTATCTATAGTGGAAGTTTCAAAGTCTAAAATATTATAGTAATAATTTCCAGTTACACTGCTATCAGGAATAAGGTCATATATAACTAATCCTCTAGCAACATCAGATGTTGTTGTAGTTACACTATAGGGATTACTTGATTGTACAAACCAATATCCTCCTAATTGTGTGCTTGTAGCTGTTTGTTCGTTAGGTCCTGATAAAACATATTCACCAACAAAATCATTTCCTTCTATAAACAAACTGTTATTAGCAGGAAACTCACCATTGACTTGATTCACATAAATTGTAACCTGTGCTCCTACGTTGAAGGTATATGCAACATTAGCCACTGCGCCTTGAGTTGTTACAGTATCACCAATATTAGGAATAACTGTTGACTGGTCAACAAATAGTATTGCATCAATTTTTTTGCTTATGGTATGTTGTGACTGTAGGTAGTTTTCAGAAAGATAAGACACATTCCCGCCAAACGGTAATGTGTTAACAAGATTAAGCTGTGTCTGATTGGCGTTGGTTAGTGGGTTCCAAGCTAACTTTATTTCATCACCTTCGCCGGATCCTTCATATTGTGTTTTAGGAGCTCTTACTAAAAAGTGATCAGCTGTTACATTTTCAAAAGGATAATTTCCTGTTAGTAACATAGGTATCTGTTCGCTGTCTTCTTCGTCAAGATTCAAATCGAATAGTATGTCTGCAACACTAGAAAAACTAACAAATTCAATATTATCATCTGCGCCAATAATAGGGTTTATAGCTTCGTATAATTGATCGTCTTTTTTGACTATATCACCTTGCGCATAATCTGCTGTAGGTTCAAAACCACCCCTGTATTTTGTCTTAACCTTTGATGCAGACGGTGAACCTACAATTAAATATTTTCCATCGTCACTTAAATCTATACTAAAACCAAATTCTTGATTAGGGTCTGCAATATTTTCTGGAGCAAATATGACTTGGTTCAATACATAATTTAAACTATTTGTTGCTCTTTGATAAATTAAAACTTGACCGTCATCTTTATTAGGTAAACCAACTGCAAGGATTGTATTTCTATCATTAACAGCAAATGCTTTTGCAAAATTTATCGCAGTACCACTATTGTTATTTGAAACTTCTTGTAGTAAATCAAATTTGTTTGCATTCTTTAGGACTGTCCAATTTGCAAAATCATTATCATCTATCCATATATTTTCTTGAGGCTGAATGTGATTTTGAGAAAATATGTTTGCATCTTTTAGATTGCTAACTCTACATTCAATAAATTTAGTAAGTGTTCCTTCTATATTTTCTATTACATCTACAGCCTCTGAATTTTCAACAGTAATTGTATTAAGTGTTACATCCTTGATTTTATAAAATCCTTTTAAAGGATCAACAGTAGTGGTTGCAACAGTGGTAGAATCCTCTGTTACAGATGTGCTAATAATATCAAATATACCGATGATATCACCCTTTTTAATATCTGTAGGAGTTGCATTGATTGTGATTTTTATATCAGTATTATCTGGTTCTATTTTTTCTATTGAATATCCACTGTTAATATGCTGTAATACATTCCAAGATTTATAACCATAGTTTTGGACCCATATATAATCACTTTCTTTTACTTTTTGTATATCAATTTGTAGTATTTCAGAATATTGTCCAATTACAAAATCTACATCTTCGTAATTTACATATCCTGCATCTTTAATATAACCAGTGCCTACATATTTCTCTGGAAACGGCGAATGATCATAATTTTTTGGTTTTAAATATGTTTGATAAGTAGGTATTCTATAAAGTAGATCAGTCTCTTGTCCTGTAATATTATCTGTTAGTAAAATAGGCTGTGGAACTAATCTAAATTTAGATTCATCTAATTTATATTCAACTTCGTCAAATCCTTCACTTGCACCATACTGACCATCTTTGATAGCCCATTCTTCAAAAAATTCTAAACTATCTTTGTCTGCACTTGCTAGTGCATCAAACAATTTTGTAAGACTGTTGCGTGTTCCTTTTTCTTGTATGAATCCTTGATAAAACTTATATTGGCTGACGTCATCATTTATAATATTTTCAAGATATTGCCTTTTTTGATAACCTATCAAATGCTGTGCAAGTCTCTGTTGTTCTGTATCAAAGTTGTCGCTATCTAAATCATAAAAATCTGTAAATTGATTAATTCTATAATCAAAGTTTGAATATAATCCTGCATTAGGTTTATTAGCTAATCTAATCCATTTATTTTCTTCGAAAACTTCTGAACCTGCTATTTTTGTATCAGCAGTGTAGAAAAACTCTTTGTATTTTACAATATCACCTACAGAATAATCCTGCCAAGGCGTCCATTGAGTAGGTTTGGCATCATCATAAAAGAATCCAGGAATGTTTAGACTACCGTTCCAATCTATGGTTTTATAACCTAAAACTCTTATTCTTTCCTGCCTATAACCAGGTGCAACATCGTAAATAACGTCACCAAATACAGTAGAATTATCTAATAATACAATATGTTCTTTTTGAATTAATGGTAATCTTACAGCATATATTCCGTCTGCTGTGTTTACTGTATACATTTCAAATTCGTTGTCACTGTTTTTACTTACTTTGACAAACTGTTGTTCCAGTGGCTTACCATCTGATTTAAGAATACTATATCCAAACATACTATCAAAGACATTACCTACAGTTGAATATTGAGATTTAAATTTTAAATTTTCAGCATTAGGTGAAATAGTTAATACAGTGCCGGCTCTCCAATTTTGTGAAGTCCAAAACAGGAATTGTCTTGCGGCTGTGTTCCAGTTTTGTACTTCAGTTTCAGCATCGTCAAAGTTTTCAAATTGAAATCCTAAATATTCTAAATGAGCACCATATCCTAATAAAAAGTCAACTACGTCTTGAAAAGACTGTAGAACTTCACCGTACTTTAAAATAGAAGGTGTAGATTCATATTGTCTACGCAACTGTGCAGAAACGCCTCCTACAACAGGTAGTGAAGGCAATCTAGCAAACTTACTACTATCAAATTCAGCGACATTTGTTAAATTTTCTTTTGCCCTATAATATGCACCATTAAAAGAAACTAATGTTCCTGTAGTATATGTTCTACCTTGTGTATATTCTACAAACCGTTCACTAACCCCTCCAACATTTATGAATGGATCATTTTGAAGTTTAATAGGTTTGAAATATGTGAAACTAGGTGTTCTTGTATCATAGCCTCTTATAATAAATCCTTGTGCAAGTTTTTCAATAATTACTCCACTGTAACTTACTTCTTTTAAGGCTGAGCTTTCATTTAGGAAAATTTTATAGTTTTCATCTGGGACAAAAACATTACCTTGGTTAAGTGGAGTTCTGCTATCTAAAAGTAATCTAAACTTCTCTTTATCAGTAAATCCGCCAACCTTAAAACCAATCTGATTAGTTATACTTTTTAAATTATCTTTATATGATTGATATGTTTGTAAACTATCAGAACTCATATAGTCAGCAATATAATTTACCAACCCGCTTGTAAAAATCTGAGTTGCATCATTTTTTGTACTAGGAAATATAATATTTTTAAGAATGATTTGGTTTTCGCTACTATTATATTGTAGTTGTCCTGCACTATTGCGTGTTTGTCTTTGTCTATCAAAAATTGTTGCAAAAACCCTATTCGGTCTGTTTATTACAATACTTTTTATTATACTGAAAGGATATTCACTTGTTCTTTTATATCCATTTTCTACAGGGGCACCATCACCATAACTATAATTGTCTCTTGCGCCACTTATACTAAAATCTGTAACAATGCCCGAATCATTAGGACTTAACAAATTACCAGATTCGTCAACAGGTTGATGTGAACTTATACCCGGCCTTGCAAATTTGCTATTTACAATTAACTTTTTATTTGGTTCTTTTATAAAGCCGTTTTCGATATCATTCCATAATAGCTCATTATTTCTTGTATAGGGTGCTGGTCCATATACATCTTCCCACCAACTAGGTTTGTCGTTGAATCCTAGCATTTCCCAAGGATGTGTATGTGGACGATCAGTATCATACGCTAATCTATATATTTCTCTCCACCATCCAGGTAGCCTTCCACCAGTGGTAAAGTTCATACCTTTATAATTAAAGGAAAATGTACTGTTTCTATCAAAGTAAGTGTTTGATGTATAATCAGCATTAATAGATTCTGCCCATTTGACAAAATCTGCTGTGATAGCTGTATCGAAATCAGTTTTGTTAATACTGTTAGGTCTATACTGACCTGGCACAAAATCTGCTAGATCAAAGAGCGTGGTATCATAAGGTTGTTTAAGGTTATTGTATATTCTTAATTCTAAATCTAGTAATAATTCATCTCTATAATCTTTGAAGGCAGTATATCTGCTTCCGTCATGACCTTGTATTACTGTTAGTCCTTGTGGCCATTCAGATATTGATTCATTATCTCTAGTGGCATGATTCATAGAACTATTAGGCATAAAGAAAGTTCTATTAAGACCGTCAAATTTATGAGCATGAGCTTGTCCAGAACCACCTAGTTCTGTATCTCTTGTTTTTGCATCTTGTATGTCAGCATATAAAGGATAATACCAACCTAATTTTCCTTTATCGTCTGATGCATAAATCTTCCAAGGTCCACTTTCGTCTGCTGGTGCTTCTGCATTGACACTATCATCTATATAGAGTTTAGGTATATATGATGGATACAGACCTAATTTTGTCGGGGTAGGCGGAATAAAACTACCGTTTGTATTTTCATATTCGTAAATATCAACAATATCATCTTGGCTTTTTGTTCCGGTATAGTTTATAAATCCATCGTCATCAAAAGTATAATCTTTACCATAGGTAAGTTGTATATTATTGTTATAAACAAGTACAGATCTTTTACTGGCTTTATTTTTAAAAAATGCTGTAGATAACGGAAAATATTGTTCGTCAGGATCTTCTATAGTATAGGAAGTTTTTATTGATCCTAGTGTGGCCGCCATATCACTAAAGAAGAACGGCATACTGGTGGTCTTATCTTTGTTTAGTTCTTTAAATATTTCTTCTATCGTACTTTTTATAGGACCATCATATCCTAAAGTATCAGCTGTTTCTAAAAATCTTCTTTTGAATTTAGAATATTCAATTCTAGCAAAATCTAATGCTAAAACAATGTTTGCACTTTTGTCTACTAAATGATAGGTAGGTAAATTAAACGGACTACTATGCTTTACAAATTTCGTGCCTAATTTACTTATTGGTCCTGCATCTCTTAAATTACTTACACCTGGAAACACTCCTTGGAAATTATTGTATGATTCTACAATAGTGCTTACATGGTCTACTACTTCTCCTATAGTAAATTCATTTAAGTTTTCATTTAAAGGATTTTTTTCTAAATTTGCGACTATTTCATATAAACCATTTTCATTTTTTGGTTTTGAGCTTTTAGTTTTAAGAAGTATAACATCATCTAATTTAAGATCATTTACAAATCTAACTGCTTTGTCATTATTAGAGTCAGATACAATAGTATAGTCTGTACTTCTAAATTGTAATTTATTATTTTTGTAAACCCTTATCCATAAATCAGACAAATCAACGGAATCATATACATCTATTGCAAAGTCGTTAGTTGAGTTATCAAAAACATACTGTCGTAAAACATATTGATTGCTCAAACTATCAGCCTTAATCCAACCATTTTCTGTTCTAAAGTTGTCTATGCTATCGTACAATCTTACGTATGCTGTATCTGTATTGATTTCTATTATTTCATTTTGATCTTGGTATGCAAACTTATCGTTCAATAATTTAAAATTAAAGACTATATCACCTGAATTTTCTATATTCCTATATGATAGAGGAAATCCTAACTCTGTGTCATTTCTGCCTGTACCAATCTTATATTCAAAGACAGTGTTACCAATAAAGTTAGTTGACGCATATACTGTTGCATCTGATAGACTTTTTCCGTCTTTATCAAACAAATCAAACATAGGTGGTTGATTAACTTTTGTCTTGGCTTGTGTTGCTTTCCACTCTATGCCATTATAAAAATAATACTTTCCTCTATTGGTAGTTCCGTTAGTAATTAAAACAGTTTCATTTAAGATAGGATTAGTATCTGCAATTTCAGTTAAAGTAATTTGCGAAATATTGTTAACTGTAATAAATTTAACTTGATAAATTCTATTTTTGACAAGCAAATCAGTATCTGCTGTAAACAAAATTCTCATTCCATTTGTTACATCAACTCCATCAATGTTGTATCCTTGAGATCCTTCTATTGTACTAAAAGCATCTTTTGTAAAATTATCTATAAGATCAACATCATCTTTAGTTTGCGTGCCAAAATTATATAATTTTAATCCAGGTTCAAATTCTACAATAGGTCGACTTGCCCTGGCGTTAACATCAATATCAACAACTCTGTTGTTTATTTGTGCTGACTTTTCTATAACATCTTTATGAAACCATTTGTTATACCTACTCCATAGATTACCGTCTGTACTTGATCTATGTATAACTATGTAATCTTTTTTGTCAGGAAAGCCAATTGCTTTATCAAAAGGATAAAAATCAAATGCATTAACATCAAATTCTAAATCTATGTCTTTGGTAAAATCACCGCTAGTCTCTAGTCTAATTGCAGGGATTAATTTTATTTTATCGCCTACACCTTCAACAAAATACTGTCCAGTTCCATAACTTGCAGGAGTAACATTACCTGCAAACTCTACTTGCATTCCGTTACTTAATTCAAAACCACCAGTAGTTTTATAAGTTTTCTTTCCTATTATTTCATTTTCAACATTTATCTCTGTGTTTTCTATTATGTCAAAGATTCTTATAAAACCAGAAATATTAGGATCATTTTTTGAGATATAATATAGCCTATCCGGAGCAGTTTCAGGAACTGTAAATTCTATTGTACCTTTTTCTAAATATACAACAGACTGTTCTTCTCCTTCGTCATTATACTGTTTTACACCTGTATCATAAATTAATGATGTATTTTGAGAAGTGCCTGCTGTAAAACTTGCTTCAGCAGGTTCAACAATATATCCTCCGCCATCATAGACTAAACCTTCTTGATCGTATAATCCAATATCGTAAACTCCTGGAGATCTAATACCATCTGTCGCTTCAACAAGTACCGATGCTCCCGGTGTGAAACTTTTTTTAGTAGCAAACGCAATAGGATGACCTGGTACATCTATGTCAAACTTGTAAGTCTGTCCTCGATACAAAGTAAGTGTAGGATTATTTGTTAATCCATCAGGAGTAAACTTATAAGTTACGTTATCTACATTATCTGCTAATTCTAAAGAATACGTACTTTCAATATCTCTGCTTTGACCGACAACTGTAATAAGTTGTGGACCGCTAGGCAACCAATAATATTCTCTGAAATTTACAAATTTATCCCAGTCAATATGCGGGTTCCATGCATAGTATTCTTGCTGGTTTACTATACTATGGTCTTTGTTTATATTTCCTACTGCATTTAATTTATTAGTAAAGTCGTTATAATCAGCATAATAATTTACATTACCAAGCTCATCTTTAATTATAGATGCAGGCTCAAGCTGATAGTCTTCCCTTTGCTTATCAACATCACCCACATAATTGTCATTTGCTTTATATGCTTTTGCAGTTTTACGACCATAGTATGAATTAATTTTTTCAACTACTCCTGGTTGCGTTAATTGGTCAACTGTAGACTGTAGAAATTTTTTGTTAAACCTAGTCCTAAAATATCGAGGTAAATGATTTTCAGTTTTTCTTTTATAGTTTTCATTACCTGCTGGAAGTGCTGGTTCATTTTGATTATCGTTATAGGCCATTAGTAACCATATCCTCCGCCGCCGGATCCACTACCACCTGATCCACTACCACCTGAACCTCCACTGCCACTTGAACTACTCGAACTGCTCGATGAAACTGTTCCACTGGTTGTTATTGCAGGAGATGATGTTGTGTTAGGTGAACTTTGTATTCCTACATTGATAGTGTTTCCTGCTGTAGTAACATTACCTTGTGCTTGTAATCTTGTTGCGGTTATTGCGTCTATGATTTCTAAATCATCAACCGTTGCTCCTGAAATAAAAATTTCATCTACCTCTGATTTTATTTCATACAAAGAACCAAATACTTGTGTAACTTGTTCTGGCACGATTATAAATGTTACAATATCAGGTGCTAAATCATTCATCACATATGTGCTCAATTCACTAAAGTAAAACTTATCACCAAAGTCCCAATTTTCTAATGCAAAGAATTTGTTAATAGAAGAAATTACTCTTGATTTAATATCATTATCATTTAACACTAAATCAGGATTTTTTACGATTTTAAATTTTGCTTGTAGATCCAATTCTGCTTTATCTCCAAACAGCACTCTGTACTTAACAGGACTATATATAATTTCATCACTTAATGATTTTATGTTGTTTAATTGTTGTCCAAACGCTGTGTATAATGCATCACTAGAAGGCTGTAAAGGTTTAGTAGCAAGTGTACCGTCTAAATATTGTCTAAACTGTGTATCATAACTTCTTGTGAGCATATAACAATCTATTATATTACTAGCACTTGGATCTATTCTTGATGAATCATCTGCGGCGTGTACGTATTGAAATCTCAAACCTTCTCTACCTATATATGCTTTGTATTCTGTAGTTAGAGATGTTGTAACTGTAGTACCATTATAAACTTCGAATATATCTTCATCTATAAAATAAAAAACTTGTCCGTTATCATACTGACTCAATGCTCCTAGAAAACCTTTATTCTGTAGCACTATAGGTTTAAGTTCATCCTTGCTTATATAATTAAAATCCTCTACTCCATCGGATGTAGTATACCTTTTATTAAAGATATATTTTGTCGTAGGATTATTTGTTTCTTGAACTATTTCTTCAAAAATTTGGGGATCATCAACAACTCCGTCATCGTCTTGATCAAAAAATGTTACTTCTATTTTCTTACTATTTACGTATCCCTCTTTATCTCTAAATTCTTTTGTTATTTCCCAATCAAAATCAACTGTGAATTTTTCTACAGAATCTGGCTTGTTGTTATTATTTAAAACTGTAATTTTATCTTTGACTATTTTACCAGTAAGATTGTTGTAAATTTTGTCACTACTGTCATAGTAAAATCTTATTTCTTTGTCACTTTCAAATACATATCTAGACCCTTTATAGTCTATAGTGTAAGTGTTGCCATCTGTTGTAAATTTAAGTAACCAACTTGCATCTAATTGTTGTCCAGTTATGTCTCCGGTTTTACCTATACTAAAGTCACCTGTAGCGTTTAGGTTGTTTGCAGTAATTATACGCCATTGTCCTAGATCTCTGTCAAAGCGTAGCCCATAAGTTAGATATGCAACTGTTTGGTCAATTAATTGTGTTTTAACATCGTCTTCTAATTTTTTTGACACAGTTGGTTTAATTTCTACCAATTGAGCCGAAGTTGGAATAACATCATTAAATGTTACAGGACCTGTTCCATCTGTGTTGTCTAATGTACCATTACCATTTACGCTTACAACTTTCACCCACTTGTATGTTCTACTGTTTAGATGATCTGCAGCTCCATTCATTAAGGTACCATCTGGCATAAAATGTTTACCAGCAGGTGCTTGTAGTTTAATGCTTGCACCAGGTTTAATTAATTTTAAAACACTTGTAGTAAACTGTCCTAAAAATTGTCTTATATCATTTACATTTTTAAAATATCCTGTAGATACATTTGTATCTTTGGTATTTTGAGTCCAGGTAATATTTAGATCTGTAGTATCTATTTTTGGAAACTGACTGCTATAAAAATTATATACTTCTTTTGATCCCAAAATTGGTTCAATAATATTTAATATTGTGCCTTGAACATCTATGCTTGTGCTAAAATTAAATTTGGTTTTTTTGTTATAAACTTCTTTGTATAATACACCGTCTGTACCAAACAAGTTAGTTTTACTATATTTGCCGGTTGCATCTGTAAGATCAAAATATCTACTTAACCCACTTGATGTTCTATTTACGCTCTTGACTTTAATAATTTCTTGACTAGAAGAAAGAGGACCTATCTGATAGTCTTCACCTGTAATCAATCTATTCTGTGTATAATAGGTTGCAGGAGCTCTACTTCTTATATTAGCATTTGTTTCTGATACTGATGCATTATCAACTGTGTATTGTAATTCAAATATCAAACTAATCTGTTCAATTTTTCCGGTACGAGATAGATAAGGAATATCAATGCTTACTCCGCGCATGTCTCTCGGTTTTATTACAATCTTTGCATTTCTGCTTGTTCTATAGTATGCCCTAAAAGTACCTTGGGGTAAATTGCCAAATACTCCGTCTGAAAAAATAACACTTATCCTATCATTGATACGTGTTAACACACTATAGACATTTCTAATATTTTTTGACAAACTATTATAAACAACATTGTTGCCTTCAACAGAATCAACTCTAGTCCACAATTCATCTTCGTTACCAAAACTGTCTAATTTGTAAAGCCATAAATCACTATTATTGATATTTGTTGCATCAATACTTACGGTCTGGTTTGTGCTAGGGTTGGTAATTGCAAATGTTCCTTGATCTAAAGTCCCTTGCCTAAAATGGCAGAAAAATCCTGAATTAGAACTAGATGCTCCTTGTCCATCATCCCTATAAAGGAAAGCAAAATTGTTACCAGGAAATGGTGCTTCTTCGTTAATAGCTCCATTGTTTATATCACTTGATACAATTTCGAACCTAGTTGTATTTCCATCAATTGTTTTATTGAAACTGAAAGCAGGTACGTCAGCATTTGTGCTGTTGAACCTATATTGTTCTGTAGGAACCCCTGCCACTGTTTCCTTTTTTACAGGTCTTCCATATGTGCCGTTGACTGGCAAAGCACGATTTAAAACTTTAATAAATTGTTCATACCAATTAGTGTTGCTACTGTCGTTCCATAAGATTGTTTGATCTTTTAAATTTATATTATTGCTGTCTTTTACTTCTTCTGTCGTAGACACACTGGCAATTTTAAGAAGTCCATTTGCACATTGGTTCCTTTTAGGATTATAAGAAAGCAATCGGGCAAGGCGTAAGACTGATTCTCTTCTTTCGGCAAGTTCTAAATAATTTTCTCTTGCATTCAAATCCATTCTAAATGCTAGATTCTGTCCGAGATATGCAATTAAATCTATCAGTGCAAGATACTCAGAGCTTTCAATGTAATCATTGAAATCTTCAGGATAATTTTCACGCAAATAATTTATCATAGTGCGTCTTAAATTATCAAAATCATAGCTCTGGAAGTCAGCATTTTTGTAGGATTGATATACCCGCTTCCAATCTTCTGCTACTAATAATCTATTTTGTCTATCTGTTGAGGACATACTTTATTCCTTTTATATATTTACCACAATTTAAAAACTGGGTAGTTAATTCTATGAACTTAAGAAGCCTGCATTTTCATCAAATGTAAGTCTTAAACTTTCAGAAATATTGTAAGGCAAATATGTCAGTGACGCTTCGATACGTAGACCACTTTCGTATTGATCTACAATTACATTTTCTGCCCTTACCCTTGGATCACTTGATATAATTCTTTGTACATTTTGTGTAATAGCATCTTTGAGAGCAGGTGTTAAAGGTTCAAACAAGGCATCCCATATGATAGTTCCAAATTCTGGATCAGATAACTTCTCACCTTGGCGTATATGAAAATGATTTAATATATCTTGTTTTATGAGCGCAATATCATACAGAACAACATTAGTGTTTTCTGGATTTACTGTAGAAATACCTCTATAGACTCTACTTCCAGGTACAGTGTCTTTTTGATTACTTTTAATGTTTATCTGTTTATATAATTGTTTTTCTTGAGTGCTCATAGTACTATTTAACCTTATTTAGACTTCCTAAAAGTATCTGGAACCGATGGAGATCCTGTAGCAACAAATGGTGTATTTCCTGCGGCTGGATCGGCATCTGATTTTTCAGATGTGTGTTCTGTAGGTGCAAGATTTTCGTGGCCTCCCCAAGGTTCATGCTCTGGTGTTCTCATTGGAGAATACGCAGGTTTTGCTTGCGGACCGTTCATATTAATTCCATCAGGTGCACTTTCAGTATGGGTTTTGGCTGATATGTGTGTTCCTTCTGCCGCTGTTATAAGTCCATCTTTGCCTGCATTTAAAACTATGTTGCGACCAGCTTTCATTATTATATCTCTATCTGCTGTAATATTCAAATCATTTGAAGTATGTACGCTAACACTGTCTGTTGCATAAATGTCAATTTTTCCGTTAGAAGTTAATTCTATCCAAGAGCTTCCTTTTGCATTGCTAATATAGATTAAATCTTCTGAATTGTGCATCAATATTTGATGCCCTGTTCTAGTTTTTAACCTTATTAAATCATTATGAGGAAGTGTAAAATCTCCTGATTCTCCAGCTTCAAAATTAGCGTATGTAGGAGGTGATGAAGAAGGATGTCCTTTACGCAATAGTGTTGCATCACCATCATCCATTACAAAGCTATGCCCACCTAATCTTGAAAAAGGTATATTTGCAGATGCAACTTTTTCACCGTATTTTGCTTTAGGTTTGCCTGGCCTTCTATCGTATATTCCCGGAGTAGACAAACCAAACACCATACTTGGAACTTCTCTTCTTGCACTAGAAGTGTTGGTTCCTCTTATGTTATCATTTTTGAGTCCGCTTGTAGTTAAAGCAGATACTGCATCTGTGTTTGCAGGTTTGATAAATGCTGTGGCATCAGTTCCAACCCCTTTTTCAGTTTTTTTATTATACTCACCTACAGGTAACGGCGAAGATTTATCTGTGTCGTTATATGTTGTTGAAGCATATCCAGGTAACATAAAATTCATCTTATTATCTGGTATACAACCAAACCAAAAACCATAACCAAATTGTTCTTCTGCACAGAACACTAATACTCTTACGCCTACATCTGGGGGTATTGCCCACATACCGTAACTTTTTTGTGTGTAGTCATAACCTGCGTTTTCTGATAAGCCTTCCCTAGGTGTAACACCATAGAACGGACTAATGTATTGACAAGGTATAAGATAACCGCTGCCTTCCTCTGAATTTCCAGATTTTGTAATTTTTAAAATTTCAACTTCAATTCTTCCGTTGTATTCTGGATCAAGATGGTTAACAATTTTTCCTATATACGGTCCAACACCTTTCATCCAGGAAGGACGTTCACTTCTTTCTAGTACATTACGTTGAGACATTAGAACCCAT
>CENU01063185.1_pt1 | contig 29083 bp, 35 predicted proteins | sample 361331 | NCBI WGS metagenome assembly CENU01 (sample SAMEA2619766, study PRJEB7988) | marine metagenome | isolation source: saline water (ENVO:00002010), including | reverse complement strand
TATATATATGTCCTTAAAACATATATATGTACTTAAAGAAATTTTTAGAACATAAATTATTTATATATTTCTATATTCTTTAGTGGCTGCAGTAACATTTTCTGCAGCCATATTAATTATAAATTTTAACTTTTTTATTTAGTGTATAGTTTAAGCCCAAGGTGTTATTACATCTTTGAGTTTTTTATATCCATCTATAAACCCAGGTCTATCTGCAGTATAAATATTATCAAACTTATTAAGGGCATCATTAAGCCAACCTTTAAGTTTATCGTTACCTGGATTTGCATCTAGATATGCATCTCTTATCAAAACAAAATGTATTCTTGGATCATATGGCTTTTTGGTGCCGCCAACTGTTTCATCACCATCAAGAAGTCTCAGTAACATAGCATCAGCAGAGCCGAGTGTTTGTTCATGTATTGGTGGACCATCCATCCGGTGCATAACAGATGTCATATCACGACCATTGCCGGTAGTGTAGCCCATTTCATTCCATAAGTAATCCATGTGAGCTGTCGAGTTTACCTTTTTAAGTATTTTACTACCAAAATATCTGAGTGGGTCTGAAACATCTGCCAGTAAGTCTGTTAATCTATCACCGTCCAGATCGGTAGCTAGTACAATACAGTCCTGATGATTGATTAAGTCCCATAATAATAAGCCATAATTTGTATCTGCAATATGTTGTTCAATTTGCCCAGACCATTCATCCATGCCAGCCTTAAAATCTTTGGGAAGTAATGCAATTATTTTATCGATATTTTCTTTGTGTTCATCGTAGGCATTTACCGCCCATTTTCTGCCAACATTAAATTTAGTACCTTCAAGAAGCCAGGTGAGTAATCCTGCATTTATTCCATCCTCCATGGCTTGTGTGGGTTTAAATGCCACTCTTCCAAGTTTCTTAGTATCATTTACCATTTTTAGGAATAACCTTGCAGCATGGGCCATTTGAATGCCGGGAGTATTCATTTCGGAATGTATTATCCCTGTTTTCTCATCGACATTAAATACTTTTTTATCTTGTGAGTATGGTAAACATGGCATACATCTGACAACAGTTATAGGGCCATATGGTCTAACATTACAGTAAACGCCAGCTTGTGTTCTAAGTGGTGCATTACCTGATTTTCCCATGACGACCACTTTTGAACCATCTGTATCTCTAACATAGGCATCCCCAGCTGTTGACCATTTTACTGATGTTATTGGCATATTTCCAAACCAACTTAGGGGTTCTAGTTTTAAATCATGTCTAATTTGAGACCACATAGGTAATGCGTAAAAAGGTAAGCCTAAAATATCAATTGCTGAAACTGTTCCCAACAATGCGAAGGCATCTGTTAATGAGTGGGCTATTGGATTAACATCGGAATTATGGTTACCGCCTTTCCAGACTATCGCGTCTGGATATCCATTTGGTTTTATATCTGCCTTCTCGTATATGCCATCAAATATTTCTTGGAGATTTCCTCCGGCTGCTTCAGTCTCTGCTATTTTAATTAGATCAATCATTTCGTTACCTTATTTATTATAAGCGTTTTTAAATATATAAATTACATTATATTTGTTATAACAATAGATGTTTCTAGGTCAATATCAAATAATGAATTTAATAGGGTTATGCCTCAAAAGATCAAAAAAATCGCTAATAATGTTGAGAAACAAAATAATTCACCGATAATAATATTATCCAAACCACAGTTAGGGAATAATATTGGTGCAACTGCACGTGTAATGGCAAATTTTGGGGTTTATAAATTAAGAGTAGTAAATCCAAGAAGCGGTTGGCTGAACTCTGAGACCTACAGTTCATCCTCTGGTGCATCTGCAATTATAGATAATGCTGGGATCTTTGATGAAGTTAAGGATTCAATTTCAGACTTAGATATTGTATACGCAACTACTGCAAGAAGAAGAGATTTGATTAAAGAGGTTCTTAGTCCCAAATCAGCTGCTGTTGATATGAGAGATAATATAAAACAAGGTAAGAGAGTCGGCATACTATTTGGAGGGGAAAAGTCTGGTTTATCAAATGAAGAATTAACCTATGCAGATAAGATAATTACGGCACCGGTTAATCCAGAATTTGCATCTTTAAATCTCGCTCAAGCAGTGTGTGTAACTGTTTATGAATACTACTCGAGTGGAAACATTAAGGCACTTGGAAGGGTTACGGATAGTGATAAGGGAAGGTTTGAAGGTCTAGCAACGGATAAGACAAAAAATGCAAATAAAAAAGAATATATCCATTTTCTAGAATTTTTAGAAAAGGCTCTAACTGATAAAGGTTTTTTTAGTGCTCCAGAAAAAAAGAGTATAATGTTAAATAATATTAGAAGTATGTTTCAGAGACAAAACTTAACACAAAAAGATATTAAGATTTTATTTGGAATATTCAAACAACTATTAAATAAGTAAACATATACAACTAATCGTTGACACAATGATCCATTGATTGTAGTGATATCTATAATTTTTAACCCGCGAATTGATTTATAAATCAAAATTCTGTCAGCAATTCATTGCTTAGGAGGGCGGATCCAAATGGAGGATTTAGAATGACAAAGAGAATAAATGCCAAGTATAAAATTGATAGAAGGCTTGGTGAAAACATCTGGGGTAGGCCAAAGAGCCCAGTCAATAGAAGAAGTTATGCACCAGGTGAACACGGTCAAAGAAGGCAGGGCAAGCCATCTGACTACGGATTGCAACTTAGAGCAAAACAAAAATTAAAAGGGTATTACGGTAATTTAACTGAGAAGCAATTCAAAGCTTGTTACAGAGAAGCTGCAAGAGTTAAAGGAGATACTGGAGAAAATCTCATTGGTCTGCTTGAGCGCAGATTAGACGCAGTCATATATAGAGCCAAAATAGTCCCTACTGTCTTTGCTGCAAGACAATTTGTTAATCACGGTCATGTAACTGTTAACGGCAAAAAAACAAATATTGGAAGTTATAGATTAAAAATTGGTGATGTTGTTGAGGTTAGAGAAAAATCAAGAACCATTCCAATGGTCTTGCAATCTATTGAGAGTCAGGAAAGAGATATACCGGAATATATTGAATTCGAGCAAAATAGCTTCAAAATTTCAATAAAAAGAGTACCAAACTTAGATGATGTGCCTTATCCGGTTCAAATGGAACCAAATTTGGTGATCGAGTTCTATTCAAGATAATTAGTTTGTTTTAACACCCTTGTCGGCAAAGAATTGTTTTAGTTCGTTTTCTTCAAACATTTCTCTAACAATATCTGCGCCGCCAACGAACTCATTTTTTACATACAATTGAGGTATGGTCGGCCAATTTGTAAATTCTTTGATGCCGTTTCTCACAGTTTCATCTTCTAAGACATTTACAGAAGAAAATTCAACTTCCAGATAGTTAAGTATTTGAACTACTTGGTTTGAAAAACCACATTGTGGCATTTCAGGAGTTCCTTTCATGAATAAAACTACATCAGAAGAAGTTATTTTATTGCTAATCCATGTATTAATATCTTGGTCCATTTTGTCCTCACTAAATTGAAATGGTTTTGATTTGTAGTGCATGTAAGATTGTTCCCATTTTATCTTGCAGAGCACTGTAAACGATTTGATGTTGTTCAAGGCGTGATTTATTTCTAAATTGTTCTGATTTGATTGTTATTGAATAGTGATTATCATCACCAGCAAGATCTTTTATCTCTATAATTGCATCAGGAAGAGCATTTTGTACTAGTGTTTGAAGCTCGGATAATTTCATACTCATAATGTTACCTTTAACTTGCCATAAACTCAGGAATTAAATTTTCAAATGCTTCAGTTAATTCATTTAAAGATATAACTATTTTATCATTCACTTTCAATTCATTCCCTCTAATATTTCCTAAGTGATGATATTGAATCGATGCATTACTTAGTATTTCAAACATCTTATCTTGGTTGCTTGATGAAACAGAAATAATATATCTTGATTGATTCTCGGCAAATAATTCTTCTAAGATATTACCATTGTTTGCGATATTTATATCAGCGCCGATATTTGATTTAATTAATAATTCACAAATCGAAATTATTAAGCCGCCATCTGAAATATCATGGCAACTAGATAGTAACTGATCATTGATGAGTTTTTTCACGATCTCACCATTTATTTTTTCAGTTTTAAGATTTACATCAGGAGGATCTTCTGTGTTTCTTCCCATAATAACTTCTTCAAAGGCAGAACAACTTAAATTTTTACCTTTGTTTCCTATTAAGTAAACTTGATCACCCTCTAACATATGTCCAAATTTTTCTAGAAAACTAATATCATTAATTAAACCCACACCTCCAATAGTTGGTGTGTTGTTAATTGCCTTACCATTAGTCTCATTGTAGAGGGAGACATTACCTGAAACAACTGGGAAATTAAGTTCTTTTGATGCTTCTGTGATACCTTCAATAGTTTTTACAAAATCATACATAATTTCCGGTTTTTCAGGATTACCAAAATTCAAGCAGTTAGTTATTGCAAGAGGTTCTGCACCCATAGAAATTATATTCCTCCAGCATTCAGCCACTGCTTGTTTAGCGCCTTTCTTTGCATCTGCAGTACAATATTTCGGATTAACATCAGATGACATTGCAATTGCTTTTTTTGTTCCCTCAATTCTTACAATTCCAGCATCATCTCCTGCCGGATTCAATGTATTTGCCATGATTGATCTATCATATTGCTCCCATATCCATTTTTTAGAGCATATATTTGGTGAATTTAATAGCTTTAGTATTGTATCTTTAATATCAATGTTCTGATTAATCTTTGCAGTAGATTTTTGTTTTTGTTTTCGCGGTGATACATCTCTTTTGTATATTGGTGCACTATCAGTTAAATAGGTTATCGGAATATTAGCTTCTACCTTATTATTATGTTTAACAACTAAATTGTTTGTGTCAGTAATCTGTCCAACAACCTCAAAATCGACCCCCCATTTTTCAAAAACATCTTTTGCTAGCTGAGTTTTTTCTGGTGTTAATACCATAAGCATTCTCTCTTGGCTCTCAGACAACATCATTTCATACGCAGTCATGTTTTTTTGTCTCGTTGGTATTTTATCCAAATTTAATTCAATTCCAACTTGTCCTTTATCGGCCATCTCAACAGAAGAAGATGTTAGACCAGCAGCACCCATATCCTGAATGGAAACTATTGCATCTTCCTGCATTAATTCCAGACATGCTTCTAAAAGAAGTTTTTCTGCGTATGGATCACCCACTTGCACTGTTGGTCTATTTTTTTCTGATTCATCATCAAATTCACCAGATGCCATTGTAGCTCCGTGTATCCCATCACGTCCCGTTTTCGCTCCTACGTAGACCACTGGATTTCCAATTCCGGATGCCTTGGAATAAAAGATTTTATCATGGGTGGTTAATCCTACACACATTGCATTTACAAGATTATTCCCATTATATGAGCTGTCAAAACCAGTTTCACCAGATATAGTTGGTATACCTACACAATTTCCATAACCACCAATACCGCTAACGACACCAGATAATAAATACTTTGTCTTTGGGTGATTTATTTCGCCAAAACGCAGTGAGTTTAATAATGCAATAGGTCTGGCTCCCATTGTAAAAACATCTCTCATAATACCACCAACACCTGTTGCTGCACCTTGATAAGGCTCAATGAATGAGGGGTGATTATGACTCTCCATCTTAAAAATGACTGCTTGATTGTCTCCAATGTCAACGACACCAGCATTTTCCCCTGGTCCTTGGATAACTTGCTTACCTGAGGTGTGTAATTCTTTGAGCCAATATCTTGATGATTTATAAGAACAATGTTCAGACCACATCACGGAAAAAATTCCAACTTCGGTAATAGTTGGTTCTCTACCTAAAGACTCAAGAAGTAACTTTTTTTCGTCCTCGTTTATTCCGTGTGATTGATAAATATCTTTATCAGACATTATAGACTCATGCTTTTAAGCATTGATTGGAATAATTTTATGCCGTCATTTGATCCTGTTTGATTGTCAATTGCTCTTTCGGGATGGGGCATCATACCCAAAATATTAAAACTATTATTGTATAGTCCTGCAATGTTATTTAATGAACCATTAATTGGCTCGGCATACCTCATGGCAACCTGATCGTTCTCCTCAATCGCTCTGAGTGTCTCTTGATCTACAAAATAGTTCCCATCATGGTGTGCCACAGGAATTTTTACAGATTGATTTTTATCATAATTTTTTGAGAAAAATGTATCATTTCTTGTGATTTGGATATTGGTAATTTTGGAAATAAATTTTAAGGTACTGTTTTTTAATAGAGCACCTGGAAGTAGATTACATTCAGTTAGAATTTGAAAGCCATTACATATTCCCAATATATTTACACCATTTTTAGCTTTTTTGATTAAATCGCTCATGATTGGCTCTCTCGCTGCAATAGCCCCAGATCTGAGATAATCTCCATAAGAAAAACCACCAGGTATAATAATTAAGTCAGATTTTGGAATGACAGTGTCTTTGCATGAAAGTATTTTTGAGGTTATACCTAACACTTTCTTAACAGCATTATAGGTGTCAACTTCACAATTTGTGCCTGGGAAGCGTATTATTGATATTTCCATTTTATTCTATTTCTATTTTGTAATCTTCAATCACCGTATTTGCTAGAAGTTTTACTGTAATATCTTCAATACTTTTCTTTGCTTCTTGGACATTTTTTGCTTCAATATCCATTTCAATAAGTTTGCCTTGTCGGATATTTTTAATGTTATTTTCGTTCAGATTTTTTAGAGCGCTTTCTATTGCTTGTCCCTGTGGATCAAGAACCTCACTCTTTAGTCTTACAAATACCCTAGCTTTCATTGTTATCCCTTGACTAATGTTGGTTTGCTGTTTTTTGAAGCTTTATTTTCTATTAATAATCCCATCCTTTTTGCTACTTCATTGTAGCCATCTAGAAGATATCCAGAATTTTCCCTAAAAACATCCTTATCAAGTTTTCTCTTTGTTTCAGAGTCCCATAGTCTACAAGAGTCAGGACTAATTTCATCTGCTAGAACAATATACATCTCTTCATTTTTATACATTCTGCCAAACTCAATCTTAAAGTCTATTAATTCTATTTTGAGGGCAGAAAAATAACCAACAAGAAAATCATTTATTCTTAATGCAAGAGTAGAGATTTCATCTAGTTCATTTTGATTTGCCCACCCAAAGGTTAAAATGTGGTCTTCACTCACTAGGGGGTCTTTTAATATATCGTCCTTAAAATAGTATTCTATTAATGTCCTACTCAACTTTTCACCAGATTTTATTCCTAATCTTTTGGTTAAAGATCCAGCTGCGATATTTCTTATTACAACTTCTAGAGGTATTATTTCAACTTCGTGGATTAACTGCTCACGCATATTTAGCCTTTTGATAAAATGATGGGGTATATCAATGGAAGATAATAATGTAAATAATTGTTCTGATATTCTATTGTTGATTACTCCTTTACCCTCAAAAATTTCCATTTTTTCATTATTGTTTGCTGTAGCATTATCTTTGAAGTGTTGAATAAGCGTCCCTGGTTCTGAGCCTTTGTAAAGTATCTTTGCTTTACCTTCGTATAATTTGTTTTTTTTCATTACTGATATCCAATGATTATTAGATTGCGAATACTTTATCAAAAATGTAATCGACATTTTTTAGGTGGTATTCAAGAGAGAATATATCTGAAATTTCTTCATTTGTTAGCAACTTAGATATCTCAGGATCCGACTCAATTATTTTTTGAAAATCAGTTTGTTTCTCCCAAGAAATACCTGCATTCCTCTGAACAAGATCATAACTAGCTTCTCTACTTAGACCTTTTTGAGTTAAAAGTAGCAATATTCTCTGTGAATAAATTAATCCATTTAACTTGTTGAGGTTTTCTTCGATATTCTTTTTATTTACGCCAATATTCTTAATTACATTTGTTAGCCTCGCTAGTGCAAAATCAATCAAGGTCGTTGTGTCAGGGGCGATTACTCGTTCTACTGATGAATGTGAAATATCACGCTCATGCCATAGAGCAATATTTTCTAGTGATGGTATAACACTACTTCTTATTAATCTCGATATACCAGTTAAGTTCTCTGTCAGTACAGGATTTCTTTTATGTGGCATTGCAGATGAGCCTTTTTGCCCTTTTTGAAATTGTTCTGACATTTCATCAACTTCTGTTCGTTGTAAATGCCTTATTTCAGTAGATAGTCTCTCAATTGAGCCTGCTATGATCCCCAGAATAGAGAAGAAATACGCAAATCTATCCCTTGGAATTACTTGCGTTGAAATTGTTTCACTTGAAAGTCCAAGTTTTTTTGCAACATAGTTCTCAACTGATGGGTCTATATTTGCGAATGTACCAACAGCTCCTGATATTGCACAAACTGATATCTCTTTTTCTGCGCTCATCATTCTATCTTTTGCCCTTGAAAATTCAGCATATGCTTGAGCAAATTTTAATCCTATTGTTGTAGGCTCTGCATGAATACCATGGCTTCTTCCGATTGTTGGAAGATATTTATGTTCATGAGCTTTGATGGATAGTTCATTAAGAAGGTTATCTAAATTATCAATAATTAATTTCGATGCCCTTTTAAGTTGGATGCATAAGCATGTATCGAGTAAGTCTGAGGATGTCATTCCTTGATGTAAGTAACGAGCATTTTTTTCACCTATTGTTTCAGATATGAATGTCAGAAATGCAATTACATCATGTTGGGTTTTCTTTTCAATTTCTAATATTCTTGTTGTATCAAATTGAATATTGCGGGTTTTTTCTATTATCTTATCTGTTAAACCACTCTCAATCAGCCCATTTTTTTCTAGTGCTTCGTGTGCACTTATTTCAATGTCTAACCAAATGGAGAACTTTGTCTGATCAGACCATATGTCTGTCATAATTTTTCTAGAATACCTATCAATCATTTTTTTATTAAACTATTATAGTATATGTATATTCTTGATATTATATAAAAGTTAGTTTTTTAATATTATTTTTTTTAATTATACAAAAAGAATTCTTGAGTTTTTTATTCAAATAATAATAATGTAACAAGGTTGGAGATTAAATGAAACTTACTGGTGAAAATATAATTCAGGCACCACGATTGCAAGTGTGGGAAGCCCTGAATAGTGCGGATGTGCTTAAAGAGACCATTCCTGGTGCACAAACTGTGGAGCAAACCTCTGCAGATGAATTTGAAGCAACTGTTGAGATAAAAATTGGTCCGGTTAAGGCTAAGTTCAAAGGTAAGATCAATTTGTTAGATATAGACCCACCAAATGGCTACAAAATCACTGGTCAAGGATCTGGTGGCACAGCTGGTTTTGCAAAAGGTTCAGCAATAGTAAATCTATCGGATGGCGATGCTAATACAACAAAATTAGTTTACGATGTTGATGCACAGGTAGGTGGTAAGCTTGCGCAAGTGGGGCAAAGATTGATTCAAAGTGCATCAAAGACATTAGCTGATCAATTTTTTAATAACTTAGAAAATTATTTTAATTCATCAACAAACTCTAATGATATATCTAAATCAGGGGAAATGGAAATTAAACAAAGTAATGGTGGTTTATTTGCAACCAAACGAAACAAAGTAATATTTGCGATCATTGTATTTGTTTTATCATTCCTATATTTTTATAATAAATAAGCTTAGGGATTAGATTAATGGCAAAAATAGATATCAAGATTAATGGTAAAGGATACTCAGAGACTATTGACGACAATATTTTATTGGTTGATTTCTTACGTGAAAAGATTGGTCTCACAGGGACACACGTTGGATGTGACACAAGTCAATGTGGAGCATGTGTTGTTCACGTCAATGGAGACTCTGTAAAAAGCTGTACCACTTTAGCAATGCAAGTAAATGGTAAGGATATTACAACAATAGAAGGGCTGTCAGAGGGTGATAATTTACATCCCATACAAAAAGCTTTTCAAAATAATCATGCGCTTCAATGTGGTTTCTGCACTCCAGGTTTAGTAATGAGTGCTGTTGATCTTTTGCAAAAAAATAAAAATCCTTCAGAAGATGAAATAAGAGAGTGGTTTGAAGGTCATATTTGCAGATGTACTGGTTACAAAAATATCATCAAAGCAGTTCAGGAAGCAATTGCGTAAAAATATTATAGATAGGATAAAAAATGTATAATTTTAAATTTCACAAAGTTGATAACATACAGGATGCCGTTGCAATATTATCCTCATCCGAGGATCCAAAAATACTATCAGGTGGACATACATTAATACCGACACTCAAACAAAGACTATCTCAGCCAACCGATGTAATAGATATATCTAATATTAATGATTTGAAATCAATCAAAAATAATAGCAATGTAATTACCATTGGTGCGCTTTGCACTCATAGTCAAGTTGCTAAATCTATAGATATAACAACTGAAATAGTTGGTTTAGCCTCAATGGCTTCTCAAATAGGTGATCCTCAAGTTAGGCATCGTGGAACAATAGGTGGATCTATTGCTAATGCTGATCCTGCCGCTGATTATCCAGCAGCTGTTCTTGCATTAGACGCTCAAATTAATACTTCATCAAATTCCTATAATTCCGATGATTTCTTTGTTGATATGTTTGAAACAGCAATAAATTCTGATGAAATTATTACAAGTATTGATTTTAAAATTCCAAAAAAATCTATATACAAAAAATTCAGAAACCCTGCGTCAGGTTATGCAATGGCTGGAGTATTTATAGCAATATTTGATAATGGGATTAGAGTTGCGATAACGGGCGCATCAATAAAAGCTTTCAGGTTACATGATCTAGAAAAGAAACTTGAAAATAATTTTAGTGTTGATGTATTGAAAGATTTTAATGTTGATACTACTAACTACAATAGTGATATTCATGCTTCAGCAAAATATAGAGGCAACCTCGTCAAGGTATTGCTGGAAGAGGCTGTGGCAGAGTTGGTTTAGTACTAAGACCTTATTTTTTTAAAATACACCATGACCATGAATACAGAAGTGAGGGAACAATGCTTTCTGATGATATAGATGTGATTAACATAGCAAATAACTGGAAGAAAAATGGAAAAAAAGTTGCACTAGCAACCGTTATTCAAACCTGGGGCTCAGCTCCCAGAGGAGTTGGCAGCAAATTAGTTATTGATCAGGATGGAAATTTTGAAGGTTCTGTATCAGGCGGTTGTGTAGAAGGAGCTGTTATTAATGAAGCAATGGAATTGTTTGATGGTGGAAGACCAAAAGTTCTTGAATTTGGTGTTTCAAATGAGATGGCTTGGGAAGTTGGTCTGGCTTGTGGTGGCACTATAAAAGTTTACATCAGTGAATTAAATTAAGTTATGCAAAAATCTAATTTAGATAAAATAATAGAAAATCAGAAATTAAGAAAATCAGTCATTTGTCTAACGAATATAGACTCAGATGAAGAAACTATTTTGCTCAAAGGAGAGAGTTCTAGAATTGAAGGTCTTGATCAAGAGATTGCTCAATGTGTAAGGTATGACAGCAGTAAACTTGTTAATGTAAATGGCAATAACTATTTTATTGATGTTTACAATCCTCCATTAAAGTTAATTATCATTGGTGCTGTTCATATAGCACAATATCTTGTCGATTTTGCTCAAAATCTGAGCTTTGATTGTAAATTAATAGATCCAAGAGAGGGATTTGCAAATAAAGAGCGTTTTCCAAACACAGAAATCTATAACAATTGGCCAGATGAAGTCATGGAGAGTATGGGCATAGATAATAGGACAGCAATTGTCACACTAACGCATGATCCAAAAATTGATGATGTTGCATTAGATTTTGTTTTAAAGAAGGATTGTTTTTATATTGGTTCTTTGGGTTCAAAGAAAACACATGCAGCCAGAATTGAGAGAATGTCTGCTAAGTTTTCTGATGAAGATATTCAAAAAATACATGGTCCAATAGGCATTGATATTGGCGCTCGATCTCCATCAGAGATTGCCCTTTCAATAATTAGTGAAATTATTTTATCATTAAGAAAATAAAAAATCTGTCATGAAAATTGTAAAGAAAAATAGTGCTGAAACACTCGGCGACATATTGGCGCATTCTATTTTCTTAAAAGTTGGTCGTATTAGAAAAGGAAAAATCATTACACAAGAGGACATAGATTTGATACTTCAAGATGGCATTGAGCAGATATATGTTGGGATATTTGATGATGATGATCTAGATGAAAACTATGCGTCAAAAAAAATTGCAGAAGCAATTTGTGTACACGGGGTTGCTCTATCACCAACATATTCAGGAAAAACTAATATCACATCTAAATATGATGGTTTAATTGAGATAGATGAAGAAAAAGTTTTTGAATTAAATCGACTATCAGGCAATATCGCTGTTTCAACACTTAATAATCATGATATTGTTTACAACGGTGATCATGTTCTTAGTGTTAAGATTATTTCATATGCAATAAATAATGCTGATTTTAAAAAAATCATCAAATTTCTCGTTTCTAATAAGATCATACAATTAAAGCCATTCAAGTCACTAAAATTTGGAATAATTTATACTGAAAGCGTGAATGAGAAAAAAAATATAATTGAAAAAACAAAGAAATCAATAAAATCTCGTGTTAGTGATTATAACTCGACTATCATGGATGAGATCGTAGTTAATCATGACATAGAAGCAATCAAACCAGCACTTGAAAAACAACTAACGATGGATCTGGATTGTGTCCTATTTTTCTTATCTTCATCTGTTGCTGATGTCAGTGATATCATTCCTTCGATTATTAGTCAATTAGGAGGAAAAGTGACATCTTATGGAATGCCGCTCGATCCAGGGAACCTTACTTTGAGCGGATACATCAACAATCATAAAATTTTAGTAGCAGCTGGTTCAGCCAGGAGTGATGCATTAAATGGACTAGATTGGCACCTGAACTCACTTCATGCCGGTCTTGAAATTGATCAGGATATAATTGATTCCTTAGGTGTAGGGGGGCTGTTAAAAGATATTGATTTTGCTGTTCGTAGAAAAAGAATCTCTAAAAATATAAATACTAAAAAAGCCAATATAGCTGCGATTGTTTTATCAGCTGGTGAATCAAAAAGGATGGGTGAAGATAATAAATTATTATTAGAGGTTAATGGAAAAACAATTATTGCAAACTACATAGAAAATATATCTAAATCAAATGTATCAGAAATTCTTGTTGTAACCGGTCATCAGTCAGATTTAATTCAAGCTGAATTAGAAAAATATGATGTCAATTTTATCTATAATCCTAACTACAAAGATGGGATGTCGACTTCTTTAAGGGCTGGAATAAATGCTCTGAGCAATAACATAGATGCCGCGATGATATGTTTGCCTGATATGCCATTGATTGGCATTTATGAAATTAATAAACTAATTGATTATTATAACCCAAAAATTGGAAATGAGATTTGTATTGCAACTTCTAATGAACAAAGAGGGAATCCAGTCCTTTGGGATAAAAAATATTTTAGAGAGTTATCGAATATTTTAGGTGATAAAGGCGGTAGGCATCTTCTTTCTCAATATGAAGAAAAATCAGTTGAGGTCAATTTAGGTGAAGCTGTGTCATTTGATGTCGATACAAAGAGTAGCTATGATAAACTAAAATAGTAGCTCTAAAACAAAAAATCATTATAAAAGAGTGAAAATCTCACAACCATTTTCAGTAATGCCGACAGTATGCTCAAATTGAGCTGATAATGACTTATCTTTTGTTACTATTGTCCATCCATCTGATAACAATTTAATATCTTTTTTTCCAACATTTATCATTGGTTCAATGGTGAATATCATCCCTTCCTTGAGCTCGTAGCCATGACCTTTTTTTCCAAAATGAAGTATATTAGGATGATCATGAAATATCATTCCAATACCATGCCCACATAAATCCTCAACAACTGAAAAACCTTTTCCTTCTGCTATTTCCTGAATAGTTGCTCCAATATCACCTGTGAAGATACCTGGCCTTAATATTTTAATTGCTTCATCCAAGCATTGTTGAGTAATTTCAACTAAAATTTCAGCCTTCCTGCTGATATTACCGACCTTAAACATCTTACTTGTATCACCGTACCATCCATCTAATATTAGGGTGACATCAACATTTAAGATATCACCATTCTTCAGTTTCTTATTACTTGGGATGCCATGACAAATAACATTATTTAATGAGATACAGGATGATGCAGGGTAACCTCTATAATATAGCGTGGCAGGGGTTGCATTATTCTCCAGCGCGAAATTATATATTAAACCATCTATGTATTCAGTTGTTACATCTTCTTTAATAAATTCTTCAATATATTTGAGGCATTTTGCGGCAAGCTGTCCAGCTTTTCTCATTTTTTTGAATGACTCATTGTCATGTAACTTTATGAGTCCGATATTCTTGTTTGGTGCAAGATTTGCTTTGATATATGAGTGCATAATAAATTTATCTGATTTATATTTGATTACTTAATATTTTTGTATATTAAAAAATATTTTTATTATACTCAATATAATATATAAACAACTACAAGAGTTATATTTAGTTAGGAATAAATTATGAATGATATCACTGCAGCTATTTTAGTCATTGGTGATGAAATCTTGTCAGGTAGAACCAAAGACAAGAACATTGGTTATATTGCAGATTGTCTTACAAATGTTGGTGTATATTTATCTGAAGTTCGTATAGTGCCTGATAAAGAAGAAAAGATAATTCAAGCACTCGATTCCCTAAGAAATGAATACAAATATGTTTTAACAACAGGTGGTATTGGTCCAACTCATGATGATATAACAGCTGATTGTGTTGCAAAGGCATTTGGAGTGGAAATATCTGAGAATAAAGAAGCAATTGATATGCTTTTGGAAAGAATTCCTCTCGAAGATTTAAACGAGTCCAGAAGAAGAATGGCTAGAATACCTCATGGCGCAACCTTAATCGAGAATAGTGTATCAAAAGCACCGGGTTTCAATATTGGTAATGTTTTCGTCATGGCTGGTGTTCCTTCTGTTATGCAAGCAATGTTGGATGTGGTGATCACAAGAATGGAGACAGGTCAAAAGCTTTTAAGCTGTAATATACATACAAATATAAAGGAAGGTGATCTTGCAGAAATTTTGAGAGACATTCAGAAGGAAACAACTTCTGTGATTATTGGTTCTTATCCATACTATAACGAGAGTGGATATGGAGCGAATGTTGTGTGTAGGGGTAAAAATATAGATGATATTAAATCTGTAGCAACTATAATTAAAGAGAAATTGTCAAACATTGGTAATGTTGAAATTGGAGAAATAATTTAGCATGAATTCCGACACTAGTTCAAAATTATTCCCCGTATCATGGGATCAGTTTCATAGAGACTCTAAAGCTCTAGCTTGGAGACTTGCGGATAAAGGAAGCTGGTCAGCTATTATCGCTGTAACGAGAGGCGGGTTAGTGCCTGCTGCTATTGTTGCTAGGGAGTTGAACGTAAGGGTAATTGAAACAGTATGTCTTAGCTCTTACTCGACTGAAAATTTGAGAGGCGAAATTAAAGTTTTAAAAAAGATTAGTGAAAACTTACTGAAAGATGGAAATATTCATTTTGGTTCTGTATTGTGTATAGATGACTTAGTAGACACAGGTGCAACTATGGAAGTTGTTAAAAAAATGATACCAGATGCACATGTAGCTACGGTTTATGCAAAGCCTGAAGGACTTGATAATGTAGACACATATATTACTGAAGTTAGTCAAGATACATGGATCTATTTTCCATGGGATACTGAATTGCAATTTGTCCCACCAATAAATCCTGAGGGGGTTTAAAGGTGATGATGAATAATTATGAGCGGACGTGGTGGAATAGGTAGACACAAGAGACTTAAAATCTCTCGGAGGTTACTCCGTGCCGGTTCGAGTCCGGCCGTCCGCACCAATCATATTTCATAATTATATAGCCATTTTAAACTATTTAAATGTGATATAGGTTTTGTATTTCTCAAATAAATGTCCCTAAAATAAGACACGGGTTGTTTTGCATGAAAGATCAACCTATTTGTAGAAGATCTTCTTATAACCTTTTTAATCCTAGCATTTCTTTTTTCCATCAAATCGTGGATTATTTTTGGGTCACTATTATTAGAAATTGATACCGCAAGCGAATATGCGTCCTCAATTGCCATAGAAGCTCCTTGAGCTAAATGGGGCTTTATTGTGTGTGCAGCATCTCCAATAACAAAAATTGGTTTGTTCTTATCTAAAAAAAGTTTTGTTTTATAGTCATTCAAGTTCCAAATAGTCCAATTGGTTGCATTTAGAAAATCATGGAAAGTATTCTCTGCGCTTTTAAAATGATTTATGGAAATATTGTTAAAATTAAGATTATTTTTTTTTGCTATAACTACAATATTTATTTTGTCTTCAAAGAATGGATAAGCCACTATATGCAAATCTTCTGACAAGAAAACATAGATTGAGTCATTTTTTATTTGGAATGGGAATTCTTTTTTTTTAGCTACTGCTCTTAGTGTAAGATAATTACTAGAAGTTTGTTTTATTAGTATATTTTTGAATAGGGGCTTTTTTGAGGATCCACTAGCAATAATTATTCCTCGTGATTCTTTTGTATCATTCTTGCCATAGTTTATATCAAAATGATCTCCATGGTCTATTATATTGCTAATATTTTTATTATTTTCAATGACAGTTCCATTTTTATTAACAGCATTCAAGAGGTGCTCATATAGTATTTTTCTGCTTATTGTAAAGTATTTTGATAAGTTATTATTTAATACAAATTCATTAACCGGAAGTCTTGTTAATGTTTTTAGGTTTCTTAGTGATATAATTTCAATATTATTTATAACATGCATATCTGGTAGGATAGTATCGAGGAGTCCTATCTTTGCTAATATATTGGATGCATTAGGTGTTATTTGAATACCATAATGATCCTCTGGTGAACTAGTTTCCTTTTCAAAGATACTATGACTAATATTTGATTTTGAGAGTATCTGGCTACACGTTAAACCAGCAATTCCTGAACCTATGATATCATACATGTAATCAGATAAGTTACTGCTCAACCACACAATTTGTAGGTATGGTTTCGCGTGCACTCAAAGTTTCATTTAGTGTAAATTTTGTTGAACAATATGGGCATACGATGTTTTTGTTTTTGCCCATGTCTAAAAAAATATGTGGATGATCGTGTGGCGGATATGCACCTATACATTTAAATTTTTTAACTGGTATCTCAATTTCGGAGTGACCATCTGTATTTTGAAAATGTGGTGTTTGGTTTTCAGCCATTTTTTAATCTCCCTTTGAGATAATTGGTGTACCTTATAACAAATAATATATTTTTTAATTGAACAAATTTGATTAAATATCTATTTAAATATATTATTAAATAAAAAATTTGAAATTTTCTATAATTATTTAAATTCAGCAACAATAAATGGTAGAACTATGGTCCAAAATAATAATACTAAGACTAGCTTAAATAAGTTACCTGGCATTGATCCCATATGGGATAATATAAAAGAGGAAGCGCGAGATGCTTCAGATGCTGATCTAGCAATCACACGTTATATGTATTCATTAATTCTGGGAAACAAGAGCTTGGAGAAAGTTTTATCTTTGCATTTATCTAAATTGCTTGAAACAGCTCATCTTGAAGATAGGTTAATTGAAGAACTATTTGATGATTTTTATAATAGTCATAAAGACATAAAACAAATAATAAGATCCGATATAGCAGCAGTATTTGACCGTGACCCTGCGTGTCATCGATACATAGAACCTGTTTTGTATTTCAAAGGTTTTCAGGCATTACAAGTTCATAGGCTCGCACATTGGTTATGGAATGATGGTAGAAAGGATTTGGCATATTATTTGCAAAGTGTCAGTTCACGTATATTTTCAGTTGATATTCATCCTGCAGCTAAATTTGGGAGGGGTATATTTATAGATCATGCCACCGGTATAGTGATTGGTGAAACAGCTGAGATTGATGATAATGTATCAATATTGCATGATGTAACCCTTGGTGGAACAGGAAAGAAGTGTGGTGACAGACATCCAAAAGTCAAAAGCGGTGTTTTAATTGGTGCCGGCGCAAAAATTCTCGGTAATATAAACATTGGTTCTTCTGCAAGAATTGCAGCAGGAAGTGTGGTTTTGCATGACGTTCCTAATGGCACAACAGTTGCTGGTGTGCCTGCAAAAGTTATTGCAAATAATGATAAGGACTATCCAGCGCAAAATATGGACCACTTATTACCCAGCCATGATAATGAGATAAAATAAAATGGATACCAAAGAAAAAGATAAAATTCAGAATTATCTCAGAGATAAATTCAAAACTGATGTCATAAATGTTATTGATAGGCCTCAAAAAAGTGACTCAATGGAGGTTTATGTCAGTGATGAGTTCATCGGTGTGATTTTTCGTGATGAGGAAGACGGAGAAGTTTCCTATTCATTTAACATGGCAATTTTAGATATTGACCTATAGTTTTGTTGGGTTTTCTTGCCCTTTGTAAACAATTTCTGGATCAAAAAGTTTTTTATCTTCTTCAAACTTCAGTTCAACATTATTTTCATTATCTAGAATTATGGACCTATAAAAACATGATCTATAACCAACGTGGCAGCTTGCACCTGATCCTTCAACATCAACAATTAACCAAATAGTGTCCTGATCATCATCAATACGAATACTTTGTATTTTTTGGGTTAGTCCTGAAGTCACTCCCTTATGCCAGAGAGCATTTCTTGATCTACTCCAATAATAAGCTTCTTTGTTTTGTATTGTAAGCTGAAGAGCTTCTTTGTTCATGTAACCATGCATTAATACTTCGCCTGTTTTTGCTGAAGTAGTAATAACTGGTATTAGTCCATTCTGATCAAATTTTGGGGCGAGGGTTATGCCTTCCTCTACTTCATAAACACTCTTTCGATCACCAAATTTTACTGACATCTCGTGACTCTGATCAATTGTTAGTTAGTTTCAAAAATCTATCTTTTAAGGCTTCGTTTTTCTCAAATTCACCTGTAAATCTTGTCGTAATAGTTGATACTTTATCTTTTTTGACTCCCCTTAGTGACATACACATGTGTTCCGCATCAATAATTATTGCAACACCCCGCGGACTAAGTGATTGATTAATTGCATTGGTTATTTCTGCTGTCATAGTTTCTTGCGTTTGCAGGCGATGTGCGAAGATATCGACTAATCGAGCTATTTTAGAGATACCAATCACTTTATTTGAAGGAAGATAAGCGACGTGTGCTCTGCCAATGAATGGGGCCATATGGTGTTCACAGAATGAATTAAAATTGATGTCCTTCAAAAGTACTATGTCATCATATCCACCAACTTCACTGAAAGTCTTCGATAGAACTTGAACTCCATCTTCGTTATATCCCTTAAAGTATTCTTTATAGGCATCTATAAATCTTCTAGGTGTCTCGAGTAGACCCTCTCTGTTTGGATCTTCACCTATGTATGATATAATTGTCCTAACAGCGTTTTCTGCTTCTTCTCTTGAGGGCACAGACGGAGCCGTTTTTAGATTGGTGACTTTAGGGTCTTTTTCCATCCTGTTTACTCCAGTAATTTGATATATAATGTATTTAGTATTTAAAAATTGAATATATGTTATTATTTATTAATTATCAATATATGAATGGTATTATTAAAATACAAACTTAGATGAGATTTTTAGTGATTAATTATAATGTTAGACGATATCTATAATAATAAAATAATTGAATTTGCATCTAATATCCAGCATATAGGTAGGTTGGATAACCCTGACTCATCATCGACAAAAGTCAGTCGATTATGCGGTTCAAAAGTTACTGTGGATATAAAAATTTGTGATAACATTATTACAGAATTTGCTCACGATGTGAAAGCGTGTGCATTAGGTCAAGCTTCATCATCCATAGTGGCTAAGAATATTATTGGCTCATCCAAAGAAGAATTAATTGAAGTCGCAGACATAATGTTAAATATGTTAAAAAATGATGGACCACCTCCGGCAGGGAAATGGTCGGATCTAGCCTTTCTGCGGCCTGTGAAAGATTATAAATCTAGACATTCATCCACTATGTTGACATTTGAAGCTGTGAATGAAGCTATAGAAAAACTAAAATAGCTAAGATTTTAAATGCTCAAAAATATAATTTCTTTTCCATTTCTAATACTTATAAAATTATATCAATACACATTCTCATATTTTTTAGGCAATAGATGCAGATATTTGCCAACATGTTCTAATTATGCTATCGAGTCGATAAAAAAATATGGCATTTGGGTTGGGGGATGGTTGTTTTTTTATAGATTTATGAGATGCCACCCTTTGTCTGGTCATGGATATGATCCAGTTCCTGATGAACTTCCTGATAATTGTATTTGGTACAAGCCTTGGACCTATAAAATAAAAAAAGTATTTGAATAAAAATAAAATCCTATTATTAATAATAATGATACTTACCTGATTTGTAACAGAGATTGAGTTAAAGCGATGTACAAATACAATTTACTTGATGGATCCCAGAGGGAATTTGCAAGTCAAATAACAGCAGAAGAGCTTGCAAAGTCTATATCTGACTCCCTTTTTAAAAAAACAATAGCAGTAAAAATTGATGGTCAATTATCAGATCTTTCTGATTTATTACCGAATGGTTCAAAAATAGAATTAATTACAAAAGAGCACCCAGATGCGCTTGAATTAATTCGCCATGATTGCGCTCATATATTAGCTGAAGCAGTACAAGAAATTTTTCCTGAAACACAAGTTACAATCGGACCAGTTATAGAAAATGGTTTTTATTATGATTTTTATCGTGAAGAATCATTCAAACCTGAAGATCTCATAAAAATTGAAAAGAAAATGCATGAGATAATTTCAAAAAATAGACACTTTGAGAAAAAAGAAGTCTCAAGAAATGAAGCAATACAGATTTTCAAGGACAAAAATGAGGAATATAAAGTAGAGTTGATTAGTGCCATTCCAGATGATCAAACTATAAAATTATATTCGCAAGGCGACTGGTTCGACTTATGTCGTGGACCTCATATGGTCTCAACAGGGCAAATAGGCAAGGCATTCAAATTAATGAAAATAGCTGGGGCATACTGGCGCGGTGACTCGAATAACGTTATGTTACAGAGAATCTACGGAACTGCTTGGTCAAGCAGTGAACAATTGAATGTATATCTGAATATGCTCGAAGAGGCCGAAAAAAGGGATCATAGAAAACTGGGTCGTGAGATGAATCTTTTTCATTTTCAGGAAGAAGGACCTGGATCAGTATTTTGGCACAAAAAGGGATGGACACTATTTACAGAACTTATTGATTACATGAAAAGAAAAGGTCAAAAAGCAGGATACTTAGAAGTCAATACTCCTGATATGTTAGATAGATCTTTATGGGAAAAATCAGGGCATTGGGAAAAATTCGGTGAAAATATGTTCACTAGCACAACACCTGATGAGAAAATATTTGCTTTAAAGCCAATGAATTGTCCTGGGCACGTCCAGATTTTTAAAAATGGCTTGAAAAGCTATCGTGAGTTACCAATAAAATATGCTGAATTTGGTAAGGTGCATAGATATGAGCCATCAGGTGCATTACATGGGCTAATGAGGGTAAGGCATTTTACTCAGGATGATGGACATATATTTCTTACAGAAGAACAAATTAAGGAAGAATGCGTAAAAGTACATGAACTAATATTATCTATCTATAAAGATTTCGGTTTTGATAATATTGTAGTCAAGTTCTCCGATAGACCTCAGAAAAGGGTAGGCGATGACTCTATTTGGAACAAAGCAGAAAAAGCTCTCATTGATGCTGTTGAAACAACAAACCAAAAATATGAATTAAATCCTGGGGAAGGAGCTTTCTACGGTCCAAAACTAGAATATGTTTTAAGGGATGCAATCGGAAGGGATTGGCAATGTGGGACATTACAAGTTGATTTTAATTTACCTGGACGTTTAGGCTCATTTTATATAGGTAGTGATGGTGAAAAACATGTCCCTGTCATGTTACATAGGGCAATATTTGGTTCACTTGAGAGATTTACAGGGATTTTAATTGAACATTACGCAGGTAGATTACCATTATGGATTTCACCAACGCAAATTGTAATTGTCACAATTAGTTCTCAAGCAGACGACTATGCAAAAGAGGTTTTAGAATATTGTCAAAATAATAATCTGAGAGCTGAAGTTGATCTCAGAAATGAAAAAATTAGCTATAAAATTAGAGAACATATATCAGTAAAAATTCCATTATTATTTGTTATTGGTCAGAAAGAAATTGAGGATAAAACAGTTACTATCAGAGAACTTGGGAATACCGAACAAAAAACTCTAAGTCTTACAGATGCTATATCAGAAATAAAAATGAAAGCTTTACCCCCTGACTATAAGAACTAGGACATAAACTGTTCTCTTATAATTCTCTCCTCAAGATTATGATTTGAGTCAAACATGATGTTTAATTTTTTTGTTTCATCATTTGAAATTATTATACTTTTTGCATTTTTTATTTCATGGTTATCAGCAGTTGCATTGACTTTTCGGAAATCAGGGTCAAGAACATCAATTTCAACTATTGAATTTATATCAAGTAAAGCACCTTTCCACCTCCTTGGTCTAAAGGGACTTGTGGGTGTCATCGCCATGAGTTTTGCGTTAATTGGTAATATAGGTCCATCTGCTGATAAATTATAGGCCGTACTGCCTGCTGGTGTGGATATTAGTAGTCCATCTGATATTAATTCATTAAGTCTGACTTTATCATTTATGGAGATTTTTAGTTTTGCTGCTTGGTAAGTAGTTCTTGATAGAGCAACTTCATTAATTGCAATTTCTGTATATTGATCGTTATTGATATCAGTAACAGTCATTTTTAGAGGATTAATTATTGTAATTTCAGAGTCTTTTATCTTATTATGTAAATCATCATAATTAAGCTCATTCATCAAAAAGCCTACAGAACCACAATTTATCCCATATATTGGAATTTCTGTTTCGATGAATTGGTGAAGCACTTGTAGCATCAGACCATCGCCTCCCAATGCAACAATTACATCAGCTTTGGATAAATCTGAATTACCATATAAATTAACAAGCTTTTCTTTAACATCAGAAGCTTGTTTTGTTTCACTTGATATAAATGTAATTTTTTTTTCACTCATTATGAATAAAATAAACATTTAATTTAATGTTTCAATTATATTTACGAAGATTTAAATTAACATAAGTATTAAAATAACTGAATTATAAAATATTGAATTAGTTTACTCTAGTGTTTGATTGAAAAAAATGATGAATAAAATTGGAATAATTGGCTGCGGAAGACAAGCACCAAAACATATAAATGGCTACTTAGGTAATGGAATAAAGGATATTTGTTTATCTGATGTTGATGAAGATAAAGCTAGGAGATTAGCTAAGGAATATAATCTAAAATATCTCCCCTCTGATGAAATCATTAATAACGAAGAAATTACTGCTTACTCAATATGCACTCCACCCGAAACTCATGACTTAATTATTGATAACTTGGTAGAGATGGATAAAAGTTTTCTTTGTGAAAAGCCCATATCACTAAATTTAAATAAATTACATGTAAATGAAAAATCAATTAATGAGAAGAAACTAGTGGCTATAGGGGGCTATATATATAAATTTTCTCCAGCACATATACATGTCAAAAAATTAATTGAGAATGCTGGTAGAGATACTATTCAAAAAGCTTATTTTAGGATTGCTAGCCCTGGATCTAATACTCCTTGGCAATTTTCAAAAAAGTTGGGTGGTGGTGTAATTAATGAGTTGGTTGTTCATATTATTGACCTCGTCCAATGGTATTTTGGAGATATTAAAGGGATCAAAAATGTAAGTAAAAGAATATATTTAGAGCATAGGAGAAAAACACTAACTGAGGTAGACGAACTTGCGGAAGACTATGTTCACATTAAACTTCTTACAAAGAGCAATTTAGAAATAGAAATTGAAGCAGATCTCATATCTTCTGAGTTTATTCAATACGCACAATTTAATGGTGAGAAATTTGATTGTTCCTTTTCAATACAACCAAATATCCCTTTACAATTAAAATATCAGGATAAGAGTATGGATGTTTGCAAATTTTTTAAATTTCAAAATTTATATATTGATCAAATTAAGTACTTTATTCAATGCGTAAATAAAAATAGAACTCAAGAAATTTCAACAATGAAAGAGTCCATTGCAATCGCAAGAACGATAAATGAAATAATTGATTTCTAATGGATTGCTAAAATTTTTTCTGCATTCAAATGACAAATTTTCTCTTTTATATCAGATTTTAAATCGGTACTGTTTATCCATTTAAGTGGTTTTTTTACGCCCATATCTGCTGGAAAGTCAGTGCCCAATAAAATATTCTCTGAACCAACAATATCTATCACTTGCTTTAAACCAATATCAGAATGTGTGATGGTATCATAATAAAACTTCTTTAAATATTCGGATGGTTTTTTCTTCAGGCTATCACTAACGTCTTTTCTGGTATTATACGCATGATCAAAACGCCCAATAGCAAAGGGTAAATATCCTCCAGCGTGGGATAGACAGATCTTAATATTTGGAAGTTTTTCCATGTAACCTGAAAATATAAGATTTGCTGCTGCTGTTGTTGTTTCCATTGGGTTGCCAATGAGATTAATTAGATGATAATCATTAAGTATTGGCTTTGCTCTGGTTGATAGTGGGTGTAACAAAATAAATGCACCAAGTTTTTCTGCTTCTTTCAATATATCAAAAAAATGACTCTGATTTAAATTTGTATGGTCTATATGAGAGCCAATTATAATACCATGTAGTTTTAAGTCTTTCATTATACGATTAAGTTCTGAACACGCTCGCTCAGGGTCTTTTAGGGTGATTGTACCCAGTCCTTGATATCTATCTGGTCTTGCGCTCACTGCTTCTGCGATTTCATCATTTACACTTCTGCATGCGTCAGCTGCTACATCGATTGGGTCACTGTCTCTAAGTAATTGTGGGTTGAGAGATAATAATTGTACATCAACTTCAGCCTCGTCCATTAATGCAATGCGTTGTTCGTAGGGGATCCAGTATTCTGGTGTGCTCATTTCGTTTCTTCGACTACCTGTTGTTAAGATTGTCCTACCTTCAGAATTTCGTTCAATTTTAGTCCCATACCATGGTTCACCATTTTCAAAAGCTTTACGCAATGATGCGGGTAGTATATGCGCATGAATATCTATAATTTTCATTTAATCCTCTATTCTTATTTTTTTATCTAATTTAATTGAGTCCTCAATGGCAAGTGTAAGTTTGAGGTTTTGCAAGCCTTCAACGCCAGTTGTGTTTGGGCAATCAATTCCCTGTGAAATAAAGTCTAGCCATGATCGGGTCTCATCAGCGAAAGGTCCCCAATATTTATTTAAAGCCCAGTTACCAGAGGCATTACTTGTAAGCAAAGCCATTTCTGTGTGATTGTCTACGTACGCATGATGCATGCCTTCATCTGAGAAGCCGATATGTTCTTTCCTATCATCATCAAATAAGAGTACACCATTTTCTCCAATTACTTCTGCTCTGACTAATCTTCCATGTGAAGGGTAATTTTTTGGAAGTGCGTAACCCATAGCTAAATTTACAATAGTACGATCGTCATATGTAATAATCGCTGCAGCTATTTCATCCACATCAAACCCATCTTTTCTGTAAATTGTTCCATGACCCTTGGCGATAATTTCTTTTGGTTTTTTGTTTCCTAAATACCATCCAAAGAGATCAACAAGGTATGTAAGAGCGTCATTCACAAATGATATGTGCTTTGATCTTTTTAAAATTTCAGCTCCTGTACGCTGTGTATTATAGAATCTACCCACACAGGAAATAATGTTTCCAACTTTGTTCTCGTTTATTTGCTGCTTCCCAATAAGAAAATGTCTATTAAATCTTAAAGTATAACCAACATGTAAGCTTGTATTGTTTCTTTTTGCTGCATCAACCATTTTTTGTGCATCATTCAGACTTAATGCTATTGGTTTTTCGACCAAAACTGGTTTACCATTTTCAAGTGCTTTTATAACAGGGTCACAATGCTCAGGTTCACTTGTTGAGACAATTATTGCATGGGTGTTTTTATCATCAATTACCTGTTGATTTGTTGCACAAACCCTATCGGCATTGACTTTTTCCCCAAGTTCTTCAGCTTTTTCTCTGATGGCATCGGACAGACTAATATATTTAACCGAACCATGAGTTTTAGAAATTGAAGTACGCAGGTTACCCATCCTACCGCATCCAACTACTCCAATACCAATTTCTTGATGATTAATTTTCATAATGATTTAATTTTCTGAATTGCCGTTGTAATCTTTTATAAGAATATATTGATATAAACAAAATTCAAAAGAAAATTAAATGATTAAGGGGGGAATATGAACAAAGACGATAATTATATAAGAGGTCTCAAAAAGATGAAAGAGATGGGTCGGGAAGATACCATGTTGAATCAAAGAAAAATATCAGAAGATATGTATAAGCTATCAGTTAGTACTTTATTTGGTGAAATTTGGAATCGACCACATTTGTCACTTAGGGAAAGGCAATTAATAACGCTTGCTGCGAATATTGCTTTATCCAGGCCACATGGAACACACACGCACTACAGAAGTGCCCATCATATTGGTATTACGCATGAAGAAATTTGTGAAGTTATGATTCATGTTGGAATGTATGGTGGTTGGCCGTGCATTGCTCACGCCACTGAACAATATCTCGAAGTTCTAGAAGAACGTGGAGATCCGATGGCTTCATCAAAACCAAAACGAGATGATATTGATGGTATTTGAGTAACTAGAGGTTTTTCATAGCTATTTGAAGATCGTATTCACTATCTGGAACAATTCGAGGGATATGATCTCCATTAAGATAAGCTATTAAGCATTCTGCTGCTTGTATCTCCATCCGTGCCCTTGAAACACGAGTGTTTGCTCCCATGTGGCAAGTCATGATCACATTATCAAGCTTTGACAAGGGGCCACCAAGATAGGGTTCTTGCTCATAAACATCTAGCCCAGCACCAGCTATTATCTCATTTGTGAGTGCATTCAAAAGCGCAGCCTCATTCACAAGACCACCTCTAGCAGTGTTAATTAAGAAAGCATTGCTTTTCATCTCAGCAAGGTCATTTGTATTAATTATATTGATTGTAGATGGAGTTTTGGGCACGTGAAGACAAACGATGTCTGACTCGTTCAATAATCTTTTTTTACTCACCCATTCAATAGGAAGATATGCATTAATTGACTCATCAGGATTGATGTCATTAGCAATTATTTTTGCTCCAAATGCAGACAATAGCTTTGCTGTTCTTCTACCAATTCTTCCCATCCCAATTATTCCTACTGTGAGTTCTTCTAAGCTTCGACCTAGTACCCTAAACCATTTCCCTTCTCTCATTAGTCTGTCACCAAGCTGAACACCACGAATTAGTGTCAAAATATGACTGACCGTCAATTCTGCGACAGTATCAGCATTAGCCCCTGGAACATATGATACACCAATATTCCTCTCACGAGCGGCGTTTAAGTCTATGCTATCCAAGCCAACAGCACATCTTGCAATAAATTTTAACCCCGGCGATTGGTCCATAACTGCTGCACTCATTGGTTCTGCGCCACAAATAGCAACATCACAGCCTTTTATAAGTTCCTTCATTTCATCTTCGACTAGGAGTCTTTTCTGTTCATTTCTTATTATTTTAACTCCCGAGTCTTCAAGCATAGTTCTCGATAATGGGTTGCATGCACCCCATTGTTCTGGGGATACCATAGCTGTAGCTTTTACTTTCATTTTTTCCTCAAAAATTTTTAATATGGCGCTTCTTCACCAAGGATTGTTATTCTGTGCATCCTTCTTCTAAATCCGGCATAGTCATCAACAGCGTAATGTTGAGTACATCTATTATCCCAAATTGCAATAGAACCAGGCTCCCACTTAAATCTACAGATAAACTCTGGACGGGTTGAATGAGATTTTAGATAATTGATAATAGGCACGGATTCCTCTCTAGACATACCTTCAATTTCTACTGTATGACCACCAATATATAGAGCCTTATTCTTACTATCTGGATGAGTCCTGATAATTGGATGGTATGATTTAACCTGAGTTTTTCCTGGATTTTTCTGTTTCATACTCTTTGCGCCCGAAAACTGAGCTAGCGGTTGATCACCAACATAAAGTCCTTTTAAATTATCTAGGATATTTTTCATTGTATCAGATAGCGTATCATATGCCTGATACATATCAGCAAATAGAGTATCTCCTCCGGCTGGAGGTAATTCTTGAGCATAAAGCATTGTTGCTTTTGGTGGGACTTCTGTAAAGCTGCCGTCTGAATGCCAAACATTACCAAATGCATAAGTGTCTGTTTCAGTTTTCAAAATTTCTAATATTTCTGGATGAGACTCAAGTCCTTTCATGTATGGGTAATGGTGTATTTTCCCCCATCTTCTTCCAAACTCCAAATATTCATCAGATGAAAGCTTTTGATTTGGGATTCCTATAACCTGGTAATCAATAAATGCTTTATAAATTTCATTAAATGTTTCATCTTCTATTTTGTTGAGATTTATATCCAAAATCTCAGCCCCTAGTGCACCTGCTAAAGGACGTACTTCAAAATTCTTATATTTAATAATTTTCATTTAAACCTCACAACTAAATCTTGAGAATTTCTCTTGCTTCATTTGGTGAAGCAACATTATATCCCATATTGTTAATAATATTTACCGCTCTCTCAACAAGCGAAGCATTACCTGGCGCTAGTTCACCTTTGGATAAATATAAATTATCTTCAAGTCCAACCCGAACATGTCCACCCAAAATGACTGACTGTGCAACCATAGGCAGTTGATCTTTTGAGATCCCAAAAGATGCCCAAACTGAATCCTCGGGCAATAAATTTCGCATTGTCATTATAATTTCAGGTGTTGCTTCCGCTGCCCATGGAATCCCTAAACAAAT
>CENU01089487.1_pt1 | contig 29225 bp, 38 predicted proteins | sample 361331 | NCBI WGS metagenome assembly CENU01 (sample SAMEA2619766, study PRJEB7988) | marine metagenome | isolation source: saline water (ENVO:00002010), including | reverse complement strand
GAGCTGTTTGATCTGCGCTTCCAGCCCTGGACCGGCGGCGGCGAGCATTTCTGCTTCTTCAATCAACCATCGGCGGCAGAAGCCAACTACCAGATGTTCTGGAAGGCGCTGCGGCCGCTGCTGGCTGACAACACCGCAGCAGAAGCCGAACTTGATGCCGTGCGCGATGACTTTGGCGATGCCATGGCAGAAGCGATCAACGCCATGTGGGCCAGCAAGCTGGGCCTGAGCAGCCCGGACCCTGAGCTGGCGCAGGAGCTGCTGGGGCTGATGCTCGCCTCCAAGCTGGATTACACGGTCTTCTTCCGGCAGCTTTCAGCGATCCCCGAGACGATCGAACCGCTCAAAGCCAGCTTCTACGCCGGTAGCAGCGATGCGCTCGATGCCAAGTGGAGGGGCTGGCTCCAGCAATGGCGCAAGCGGCTGGAGGCTCAAGGCGATCTGCAGAGCGTCTCCGCTGCGATGCAGCGCGTCAACCCGGCGATCACCTGGCGCGAATGGCTCGTGGCCCCGGCTTATGAGCAGGCAAGGGAGGCTGAAACCACACGGATCCAGGAGTTGCAGGAGGTGTTCAGCGCGCCTTACCAAGCACCACCGGCTGAGCTCGCCCGCTACGCGCAGCTCAAACCACGCGAGTACTTCCATGCCGGCGGGGTGTCCCATTACAGCTGCTCGTCTTGAGCCGCTGAATGCCGGTGTCCTCGGCGCAGCATGGTGGATCGATAGCTTGAGCGCCTCAGCCCCTCCTGAGTCCATGAGCGCCGCCCCCCTGCCCAGCACCGGTGCCGTCACCGGCCTTAAGGAAACGCTTGATTTTTTTGGCGATCCCGGCTTTGCCCAGAAGCGCTTTGAGGCCTACGGGGATGTGTTCGAGACCAAGCTGCTGGCGCAACGCATCGTCTTCATCCGAGGCGAGCGGGCCATTGGTGAACTGCTCAATCAAGGGGATGCCCTGGAGGGCTGGTGGCCCGAGAGCGTCAAACAGCTGCTGGGCAGCCGCTCCCTGGCCAACCGCAGCGGCGCCGGTCACAAGGCCCGCCGCCGGGTTGTGGGTCAGCTGTTCTCCAGCGCAGCCCTGGTGCGGTATTCCCCATCGATCGTTGGCCTGATCGATGGGCTCGCCGATGAGCTGATGACGGCTGATGGCCCGGTGCCCCTGGCTGGTCGCATGCGCCGCTTTGCCTTTGCCGTGATCGCCACGACGGTGCTGGGGCTTGATGCGGCCAGCCGAGAGGCGCTGTTCGCCGATTTTGAGGTCTGGACCAAGGCCCTGTTCTCGATTCCACTGGCGATCCCAGGCACCCCCTTTGCCAGGGCGATGGCAGCCCGCCAGCGGCTGCTGAGCCGCATCAAGGCGGTCCTGCAGGAGGGCAGCAATGAAGGGGGCCTGGATCTGATCAGCGGCGGCCTCGATGAGGCCGGCATTCCCCTGGATGACGACGACCTGGCTGAACAGCTGCTGCTGCTGCTGTTTGCCGGCTATGAGACCACCGCCTCCTCGTTGAGCTGCCTGTTCCGTGCCCTGCTGCTGCACCCAGAGGTGATGGACTGGCTGCAGCCGGAAGTGGTGGCCGCACCATGGCCAGCCACCACCTCAGTGCAATCGCCAAAGCTTGATGCCACGGTGCTTGAGGTGATGCGCCAGACACCACCGGTGGGCGGCTTTTTCCGCCGCAGCCTGCGCCCGATCGAACTGGCGGATGTGGCCGTGCCTGCCAACAGCGTGATTCAAGTGGCCCTGACCCCGAGCGCGGCCACCGATGGGAGTGATCTGGCCCAGTTCCGGCCGCAGCGCCATCTCGATGGTTCCTTTGATCAGACTTTGCTGCCCTTTGGCGGCGGTGAGCGGGTTTGCCTGGGCAAGGCTCTGGCGGAGCTGGAAATCCGGCTGATGGCTGTTGGCTTGCTGCAAAAGGTGCAGTTGCAACTGGTGCCTGATCAGGACCTGGCCCTGCAGCTGGTGCCGAGCCCCACGCCCCGCGGCGGCCTCCTGGTGAGCGCCTCGGCCCGTTAGCGTCCCGCCCGTAACCCCAGCAGCTGATGCGCTCGTTCGATCCAGAGGAGCTCGATCGCATCATCGAGATGGCCTGGGAGGACCGCACCACCTTTGAGGCGATCGAATACCAATTCGGCATCGCCGAACAGGAGGTGATCGAGTTGATGCGCCAGTCGATGAAAAGCTCGTCGTTCAAGATGTGGCGTAAGCGCGTCACAGGCCGCAAGACCAAGCACGGCGCCACCAGCCGCTCGCTGCGATTCCGCGCCAAGTGTCATAAATGAGCTCTGCAGCGGCAACTCAAGCCAACCACTGATCGGCGTCCATGATCTTTTTGATCAGCAGGCCCAGGCGCTTGAACTCAGCGAAGTTCACATCCTTGACCGCCTGATCCAGGCCGCAATCAACCCATTCATCACCACGCTTTTCATAGATGGTGAAATCCTGCTCGAGGTTCTTGCGGCGGATGCAGTAGGTGATGCCGTCCTCATGGAGGTACTCAGCGGATTGCAGCTGCAGACCCATCGATGCGCCTTTGATCAAGGCGCTGATGCTGGCGCACCGCCGCCATCAGCGATGATCCCCCGACTGCCGAGCATCCCGTGGCCCTCGATCAACTCAAGGCATTCCTGCGGAAGATGCAGCAGGATGAGAGCCTCAAAGACCGGGTACTGGCGGCCTCCACAGCCGATGATGTGGCCCGCATCGCCTATGGCCTGGGATTTGAATTCTCAGGCGATGAACTGCTGCGCTTCTCCGGCCAGAAGGTGGGCCGGGTGACGGTCTCCAAGCAGGAGCACCCAGGTGAATACCACTGAGTGAAGCCCGATTCAGAACAACTGAGCTTGAGGTTTGAGCAATTCTTCTCTTGAGATCAATTTGACAAGAGCGGAGGATCGTCTCCATCAGCCCAGGAGGCTGTCATGCAAAAACATCGAGGCATCACCCCCGGCACCTGTGAGGGCCGGAGCTGCCTGAAATGGGAACGCTCAGGAGAGCTTTCAGCACTTGACCATCAACGGATTGTTGAGCTGCTGTGTGCGGTTGATCAGCGCAACTGCCCTGTTCAACCGCAATTCGATCTCAAGCAAGCCTGTTGATCACTCAACGATGACCTGACCGACCATGCCAGCGCCGGCGTGGGGCTCGCAATAGAAGTCGTAAGTGCCTGCAGTTTCAAAGGTCTCCTCCCAGCTCTCACCGGGGTTGTAAGCCAGGTCGTGGTGGCTCAGTTCTTCGTGGTCTTTGAAAACGGCGTTATGGGGGGGGATCTTGTTGTTGATGAACTTGACCGTGTCGCCGGGGTGAATGGTCACGGTCTGGGGTTCAAAAGCGAGCAGACCCGAGTCAGTTCCAAGCTTGACTTCCACCGTGGCAGCCTCGGCCGGGGTGGCATAAAGACCCAGTGAGATGACGCAGGCAAGAGCTGCAGCTGCGAGGTACTGGAGAAATCTCATGATCTAAAAATCAATCTTGCTCAATTTAGACAGGGACAAGGATCAGCCGTGTTCTGCGGCCCTCACTCCAGTGAGGGTGCCGCGAAGGTGTCAGCCACAGCGACGATCCAGCGGGCTGCGGCGGCGGTGACCTGTTCCTTGGTCACGTTGAACTCCAGATCATGGCCTTCACTGAGCAGATCGGGAATGATCGTCTGCCACTGCATCCCAGCGGCGCTGGCGTTGAGATCACCGATCAGCACGAACGCCTTGGCAGCGCCTGTCACCGCAGCGGTGTACTCGGGCTTGGCTGTCACCTTGCTGCGGTACCAGTCCGCCACCATGTCCCGCTGGGCCTTGGTCAGAAACGGCGGCGCGCCAACGAGGTAGGCATCGAGCACCAGCATCGGGCTGGGCACCGAGGCACCTGGGTGCTTGCGCTCAAACCACGCCTGGGCGATCGAGGCGGCATCAGGCCAATGGCAGGCCAGGGCGGCGTCTTGACTGTCAAAGGTGCCCTGCTCAGCCAACTGATCGATCTGGGCCAGCAGGGCTCCCCCGCTGATGGGTGGTTCACTGCGGGAGCGCTCTGCGCGTGCCTCATTGAGGGCTTCTGCAACGGCGGCCTCGTTCTGCTCGAGTTGCGCAAGGGCCCGCTTGAGGTTCACCTCGGCATCCTGCTGATCGGTCATGGGATGGGCGGCACCACTGGCTGTATGCAACACCAGCGCTGCTCAACCGCTCAAGCAGGCCTCGATCAGCTGCGTGCAGCACTTCCAGAGCTCAGCGGCTTTGAGCGGATCAGCCCCTTCTGCGCTGGTCTCCACAGCCGCAAAGCGATGCAGACCCGGACGCACCAACCGATTGCTGATGTAGCTGAATCCAGCGGTGCTGAACTCAGCAGCGGTGCTCAGGTCCGCCAGCAGGCCTCCGGCATGGTCAACCGATTCCGTCAGACGCAGCAGATCACGCGCCAGCAGTGAAAACAGCGCCATACCCAGCGGGTTGCGCTGGCGATTGAAGCGGAAGAAGCCACCGTCCCCGCGGGGGATCACCAAGCCGGGACTCCAGGCGATCACCGGCATGGCCTCATCCAGCTGCCGGGCCAGCTCGCGCCCCATCAGAACGTTGCAGAGCTTGCTGTCCTTGTAGGCCTTATCGCCATCAAAGCGAGGACTGCCATCGACCATCCCAAAGCCAGCTCCAGAGCGCAGCCCTTGGAGCTCGCCAAGCGATGCCGGCTGTCCGACCCGACCGCCGCCGGTGCAGGGATCATGCACATCGGATGCGGTGATCACCAAGCGCGGCTGGGGAGCTTGCTGCAGCAGCGGCAACAAACGCATGGCCATCAGCTGATGGGCCAGCTGATTCACCGCAAAGGTGAGCTCAATGCCCTGGGCGGAGCGCGCCGGTGTTGGATCACCAGCACGCTGCAAGCCGGCATTGAGCACCAAGGCATCGAGGGCAAGCCCTTGAGCCAACAGCTGCTGGCATCCCCGCTCAACACTGCCCAGATCGGCAAGGTCCATCACCACCCCATCGACGCGGGTGGCATCAGCACCGGCATCGATCAGGATGCGTCGGGTCTGCTCGATCCGCGCGTTGGTGCGGCAGCAGAGGATGAGCCGGTGATCGCTGCAGGCCAGCAACCGCGCCGCCTCAAGCCCAATACCGGAACTCGCGCCGGTGATCAGGATCCGCTTCACGGTTGCCAGGGCCAGCGCAGACCCAGGGCATCGAGCGGTTGCATCAGCGCTGCATTGAGAGAACGGCTCAGCTGCACCTGGGGCTCATCAGCGCGGATCGGCAGCACGGCATGGGGCCTGGGCCCTGATGCTGTTGAGCCTGAAACGATCTGGCGCCGGATCAGGGAATTGGCGGCCTCCAGGCCGCTGACGTAGGCCCGCTCCTGGCACAGGCCCTTGGCGCCATGCTCCCGTTGTCCCATCCGCACCCAGTCTCCGGCGCAGACGATCGAATCCACCGCTGTCTCCAATGGCGGCCGCTGATGGAAGCTGCCGGGCCCGAACAGCGACACCGAGCCGGGGTAACGCCTCACCTCAGCATCGAGGACGGAAGCGGCAGCAAAGCCCTGATGGGCAACCGGCAGCAGCTCCTGCAGCAGCAGCTCGATGATGTGCTGATCACTGCGCTGGGCCAGCGCCGAGGCGTTGTAGAAGTCACTGGCGATCACCGAGCCGCGGGGCTGCTCACCACCCCAGAGGTCACGCTCGGCTCCCTTCTGCAGCTGATCCAGCATGAAGAAGGTGCCGCCGGCGCCCTCAAGTCCTGCAAAGCGGGAGAACACATTGGCGGGATCCGCGACCGGCACATAGACATCCAGCCAAAGGCGCACCGACACCACATCAATCGCCTCGAGCCTGCCGGCTGCGACCAGCTCCGGAGCCGCGGCAGCACACTGCGGCGAGCCCTGCATCAGCGCGCCCATGCCCTTGGCGCCTAGGGCCAGCACCACGGCATCAACATCCTCGATGAGAGCCGTCTGGCCACTGCCGCTGCAACGGGTCTCCACCGAGCAAATCTGCTGGGTGTCGGGGCAGAGGTTCAGGCGCGTCGCCAGGGTGGCGCCTCGAACCTGCAGGCCATGGTCATGCTGCAATTGCCGGGCCAGTGGAGCAATCAGCTGCTCAGCGATGCTTTTGGCGTTGATCCAGCGCACATCAAAGGAATCCTGATGGGCCAGGGCGTAGAAATAGAGCAACTCCAGCGTCACCGCAGCGGAGAGCTCCTCCGGCGGCTTGAACAGGCCCACCAGCAGGATCGGCCGCAGAAAATCGTTGATCATGCGATCACTGACACCCAGCTGTTTGAACAGGGTCTGGGCGCTGATGGCGTCGTAGCGCCGGAACACCTGCTCATTGCGGTTGAAATCAGCCATCGCATAGAGCAGACCGGCGATGCTCAAGCGATCGGCAACGGGGAGACGTCTGAAATTGCTCAAAGTGGCGAACACCTGACCCAGGGGACTGGGCAAGGGCAGGGCGTCAGCGAAGACCGGAGCGGTGGCTTCCAGGCCATCGGGCGACCAGAAGGCGCTGGTGGTGAAGGCCGTGAACACCTCGGGCAGATCCAGCTCTGCGCAGAGGGCATTGATGTTGGGGTAATCCTTCCAGAACCCACGGGTGCCCGCCTCAAAGGGCTTGCCACTGGCGGTGGTCACCGGCGTGCTGCCGCTTGGATCAGCCAGTCCATCGATCAAGGTGACAGCGACACCGGCCTGAGCCAGTGCCTTGGCGGCACCCCATCCAGCCCAGCCAGCGCCGACCACCACGACGTGGAATGAACGGGGCGAGGCGGCGGCAGAATCCGGCATGGCGACGCCCATCACGCGAACCATCCTCGGTCAGATCGAGCCGGGTCAAGGGCGCGTTGGCGGCCGGACTCAATCGAGTTGAAATTCACTGCGCAAGGCCCTGGCGTCCTGAATTCTCTGGGCTGCGGCCAGTTGCCGCAGGCGGTCATTGAGCCAGTGGCGCAGACGCGTGGATGCTGCCGATTTGTTCATCAGCGCATCGCTGGGCTCAGGTTCACCGAAGGGAATCGTCATCGCTGCAGCGCGGGGCCCAAGGGTAAAAAAGGTTTGCCGCAGCTGGGAGATGCCTTTCAACGGCATTGCCAGCGATGCCTTGATGCGTCGCAGCGGTTGCCTCCATCAATCAGCGATCAGCCAGGCCTGCAGCCGCTCGGCGTTGAAGATGTTGAAGCAACAGAAGTGATCATGTGATCGATGGGCGCAGGGCCGCGTCATGGATCCAGAGTCAATTCTGAGCTTCTGGTTTGAAGAATGCCGCCCCTGGCAGTGGTTTTGCCGGCGTGACGACTTTGATGCACTGGTGCGACGTCGTTTTCTCGAGGCCACAGAAGCAGCCTTGAAGGGAGATCTGAGGCGTTGGGAAGACGGCCCCGACCGTGCCTTGGCCTTGGTGCTGCTGCTGGATCAATTTCCGCGTCAGCTGTTTCGAGGACAAGCCAAAGCCTTTGCAGGCGACAGGCGTGCCGTTGGCTTGAGCCTGAAGGCCCTCAGGCAAGGATGGGTTGATGACCAGGCTGAGCGGGCCAGGCGTCAGTTCTGGTTGATGCCCCTGCTGCACAGTGAAGACGCTGACCTGGTGGCCAGGGCCATCCCTTTGCTGCAGCGCTATAGCGATGAAGCCACAGCGGCTGTGGCTCGCCGCAATCTGCAGCAATTGCAGGAGTTCGGCCGCTATCCCAGACGCAATCAGGCCCTGGGACGCGTCAGCACAGAGGAGGAATTAAGGCGATTGGACAAGCGACAACAACGCCTCAAAGGGTGAGACATTTCCACAACAACGCTGCAGCGGCGACAGAGCCGACGATGGCGATGGAAGGATCCATGGTGATAGGAACGAAAGTCGCTTCAGCCTGGACGCTGCACACACAAAACGTGGGGCGGATCACCGACTGGTCAGGGGTGATTGAGGTCACTCACAGACGGGGCTCGAAAGCCTTAGTGTGCATAAAGTTCTGTTAAGCCCCATGTTCCGCTCGCTTGGAATGCTGCTTCTGCGCGTCTGCGTCGGTGCGGTTTTGATTCATCACGGTTACGACAAGCTTGCTGATATCCAGGGTTTCGCTGACTCCGTCGTGAAGCCTCTGCACTTGCCCTTCCCTGTGCTGCTCTCCTATGTGGCGGCTTATTCAGAAATCGTCGGCAGCTGGTTGATGATCTTCGGCCTGGCCACCCGTCTTGGGGCTCTCGCCGTGGCCGGCACCATCTCCGTGGCGATTTACCACTCGATCGTGGTCACCGGCGGCTTCAACATCTACGCCCTTGAACTTCTGATCCTGTACTTCGGCGGCTCAACCTGCGTTGCCCTCAATGGTGGCGGTCGCTTTGCCATTGACTTTTTGATTACCCGTGCACTGGGCATGAGTTCCTCGCCTCTGCGTGCCTTTGCCATGCAGCGTCCTGCCCTTGAGGAACTCGAGGAGCTGGTCGCCAAGACCGATGCCTCCCCTTCCGGCAACAATGCTCTGCTCACCAACAAGTGATCCCCAGCAGCAGAGCGATTAATCAAGAATTGATCGCTCTGCTGCCACATTTATGTCAGCTGCAATGCTGACGGCTTAGCGAGAGCAGCTCATCACCTCAATCTGGGTTACAGATGTGGGATTCGCTGAAGGCCTTTGACCCGCTTGTGCCCTCCGATCTGCGGACGGGAAGCTGAGGTTCACTCCATCACCTGCCATCAGCAGCCGGTCTACGCCCGAGCCAGCGATCTCGATCTCGATCAGCTGAGCTCGTGTTTTGCCTGCGCTCTTCATATGCACCAACCGACGGTGCCCGCAGGCGTTGATGGTGAGCTGATTTCCCATTTGCAGTACATGGCTGAGCACCCTGACGAGGGTGATAACCACAACGCGGAAGCCTTTGCGCAGTGCTACCGGCGTCTGGCTGATCTGCTGCCTGAGCTGATCGAGCAGGGCTGTAAGCCAAGGATCATGCTCGATTATTCGGGCAACCTTCTCTGGGGTGTGGGGCAGATGGGCCGTGATGACATCAGCGGCGCTCTGCACTACCTGGCCACCGATGCGGTGATGCAACGCCATGTGGAATGGCTTGGCACCTGCTGGAGTCATGCGGTCGCTCCCTCCACGCCAATCCCTGATCTGCAGCTGCAGATCAGCGCCTGGCAGCATCAGTTCCTCGATCTGTTCGGGGCCGAGGCGCTCTCAAGGGTCAGGGGCTTCTCGCCCCCAGAAATGCACCTGCCTAACCATCCCGACACGCTCTACGAATTCATCCGAGCGCTCAAGGACAGCGGCTATCAGTGGCTGCTGGTGCAGGAGCACAGCGTCGAGCAACACGACGGATCACCCCTGGGCCATCAACAGAAATACCTGCCCAACCGGTTGGTGGCCCGCAACAGCAGCGGTGCTGAGCTCAGCATCACAGCCCTGATCAAGACCCAGGGCTCAGACACCAAGCTGGTGGGTCAGATGCAGCCCTGCTATGAGGCTCTGGGGCTCCATCGCCTCCCCTTGGCGAACCATGAGGTGCCTGCCCTGGTGTCGCAGATCGCCGATGGTGAAAACGGCGGCGTGATGATGAACGAGTTCCCCCCTGCTTTCCGCCAGGCCCACCAGAAACTCAGCGTTGAGCGCGGAACCACAGCAGCGATTAACGGCAGTGAATACCTCGAACTGCTGCAGGCCAGGGGCATCGGCATAGCGGACTTCCCAGTGATTCAGGCCGTGGGCCAGAGCCGCCTGTTTCAGCAGCTCGGCGATGCCCGCGGAGCCGAGGCCGTGGATCAGGCCATCAGCACCATCCAGGCCAGCGATGGCTCCTTCGCCATGGAAGGGGCGTCATGGACCAACAACCTCAGCTGGGTGGAGGGCTACGACAACGTGCTGGAGCCGATGAAGCAGCTCAGTGCAGCGTTCCACCAGCGCTTTGACGGACTGGTGGAGGCTGATCCAGCTCAGACCGCATCAGCCGATTACCACCAGGCGCTCCTGCATGTCCTGCTGCTGGAGACCAGTTGTTTTCGCTACTGGGGCCAGGGCACCTGGACCGACTACGCCCGCGTCATTTTTGAGCGGGGCGAGGAGGCGATCAACCGCCGTAGTTCCAGCCCGTGCTGCTGAGCTCCAGCGCTGCACCATCGCGGTGCAGCACAGCGCTCTTAACCTCTCCGACAAACACGGTGTGATCGCCATGGGCCACCTGGCCCACCACGGCGCACTCCACGCCGCCCAGGCCGTCATCAAGGATGGGCAGTCCGTGCTCGCCGAGCTTGTAGGGGGCGGCGTCAAAACGTCCGCCAACACCCTGTTGCGGCTTGAAGAACACCGCTGCCAGGTCCTTCTGATCAGCCGCCAGCACGTTGAGCGAGAACTTGCCGCTGCGCTGGATCATGCCGTTGCTGGTGCTGTCAGCCCGCACCGCCATCACCACCAGCGGCGGCTCGAACGAGCCTTGCGTCACCCAGCTGGCCGTGAAGCCATTGACCACATCTCCTTCTGCCACGCCGCAGATGAAAAGCCCATGGGGAATCTTGCGCAGCAGGACCTTCTTGGCGTCAGCGTCGAGGCTCATGCACAGCACCTGGAACTGCGTTGATCCTGACAGCTGCGGGATGGCTGCAGCGCCTCACAGACCAAGACTTTCAAGGAGTTCCTGCTGCGCCTTGCGGCCGAGGATGCCATGGGCCGCAAGGGCACCACTGGCGGCCACTGGCGGGATGCCGATCCCGGGGAAGGTGCTGGCCCCGCACATCCAAAAGCCCTCGAACGGTGTGCTCACGCCTGGGAAAAGGCCATCGGCAGCGGAAAGGGCCGGGCCGTAGCTGCCTTGATGCACGCCGAGATAGTGGCGATGGCTCAGCGGTGATCCCTCCATGACCACATCACAGCGCTCGCGGATGTCGGGAATCCGCTGCTCCAGCACCTGCCAAAAGAGGCTGCAGCGTTCTCGTTTGTGCTGCTCGTAGGCGGGGCTACCGCGCTCCAGCGCGCTCCAGCTCTGCCAGGGCTCGTTGGCGGGGGTGTAGGCGTGCAGGACATGGCGACCTGGTGGTGCCATCGCCGGATCCAGCACCGATGGGATCGAGAACACGGCGGCATTGCGTTCGGCCGTGATGCCGCGTTCCCAGTCACCCACCCAGACCGTATGGATGGGCAGATCCTCAAGGCCGCTGGCATCAAAGCCCAGGTGGAGATGCAGAAAGGACTGGCAGTGGGGGGTCTGCTCGCGCTGACGCTGCCAGCGCATCGCACTGTGCTGGGGCAGCAGCTCCAGGGTGCTCCAGATATCAGCGTTGCTGACCACATGCTCGGCGCTGATCTGCTCACCGCTTTCAAGCTCAACGCCAACGGCACGCTCGCCCTGCAGCAACACCTGACGCACGGGAGAACGGAGTTGCAGCGCACCGCCATGGGCCTCAAGCCCGCGCACCAGGGCCGCAGCCACCGCAGCGCTGCCCCCGACGGGGTAGTCCAGGCATGCCTCAGGGTCAAACCACTCGCCGAACAGCGTCGCCATGGCCGCAGCATTGGTGTCGGCCATCGGCATGCCACTGATCAAAAAGCACAGCAGGTCGACCCAGTGGCGCAGAAACGGATCGCGCAGGTGCTTGTCCACCAGCGGCCCGAAGGCACCGCCGAGGTGGCGCATGGCGGCCAGATGGGGCAGAAGCTGACCGCCGCGGCGCAGCAGCTGGGCCATCACATCCGCACCGGGCCTCAGGGCCAGCAAGGGCAGGGCATCAGCAGCCGCTGCAATCGGTTGCAGCACCGTCATGAAATCTCGCCACTCCTGGGCCGCAGCAGGACTGCGCAAGCTGCTGACCACGGCTTCGAAATCAGCACTGCCAACGCCGATGCGCAGATGCCCTTCCGGGAACAGCACATCCCAGTCCCGGTAGGAGATCACCTCGAGGGGCTGATCCAGGGCCCGCAGGATCTGCGCCAGAGGGTTGCTGCTGGGCCAACGGCCCAGGCCACTCCACAGCGATGGACCCGATTCGAAGTGGTAGCCGCTGCGTTGGAACCCGTGGGCCGCACCACCGGGCTGGGAGTGGGCTTCAAGAACAAGGACCTCACGCCCACCACGGGCGCAGAGCGCGCCGCAGCAGAGACCGCCGATGCCGCTCCCGACCACGATCACATCACAGTGGCGGCTCACAGCAGCGGATCCAAAGCAGTTGCCAGATTGGCGGCTACAGCGCCCAGTTGTGGATTCCGGTGGAGAACTTCAAATGCGAGCGCTGCAGCAGCAGTGGTCCGCTGCACTACCGGGTGCGCAGCGATGAAGAACCGGTCTGGACCCTGGTCTGTCCCTGCTGCTGGCAGAGGATCAGCCAGCAGCAGGGATACCAATACGGAGGCACGAGAAAGGCCAATCGACGTCAGCGGCGGCGATGATCACTGCATCGCTGCCTTCTGTATCTCCGGATGACGCGCTCCGGCCCGACCCGCCTGCCCTCTGTGCTCCAGCTCGATGGACGCCGCTACAGCGTCGAGGGACTGCCTGGTGAGATCAAGATGCTGATCCTCGATCTGCAGAAGGCCGATGCGGTGGTGCAGAACCGCCGCCGCACGGTGCTGGTGCTCAAAGCCGCCCGCGACGACCTCAAGGCCAAGCTGAACCAGGCCCTGGAGCACTCCCAGGCGAGTGATCTGCCCTCCGCACCGCCTGTGGCTCCACTGCCGGATCAAAAGCCGATGGATGCCACAGCACCAGGTGAGGATCAGACCATCGAGACGGCGGCTCAACCCGGCACGGTGCGCCGTGCCAAGGACAAGGTGAAGGGCCTGTTGCGGCGCTTCATGGGCCGCAGCGGGAACTGAGCGGCCGTGAAGAAACAGGAACGGGTGGAAACCATCCTGCGCCGGCTGCAGGAGCAGTACCCGCAAACCCCGGTGCCCCTGGATCACAGCGATCCATTCACGCTGCTCATCGCCGTCTTGCTCAGCGCCCAGTGCACCGACAAAAAGGTCAATGAGGTCACCCCGGCGCTGTTTGCCGCAGGCCCCGATCCAGCCGCGATGGCCCGGCTGGAGGAGAGCGAGATCCTCACTCACATCCGCCAGCTGGGCCTGGCCAAAACCAAGGCCAAGAACGTCAAGCGTTTGGCGGAGCTGCTGCTGGAACGCCACGGCGGTGCTGTCCCGGACAGCTTTGAAGCCCTTGAGGCCCTGCCTGGGGTGGGTCACAAGACCGCCAGCGTCGTGATGTCTCAAGCCTTTGGTGTGCCGGCCTTCCCCGTGGACACCCACATCCACCGGCTGGCCCAGCGCTGGGGCCTGAGCAGTGGCGAAAGCGTGGAGCAGACCGAACGGGACCTCAAGCGCCTCTTTCCCAAGGAGGCCTGGAACCGGCTGCACCTCCAGATCATCTTCTGGGGGCGTGAGTTCTGCACCGCCAGGGGCTGCGATGGCCGCCACTGCTCGATGTGCCGTGAGCTCTATCCCAATCGACGCAAGCCGGTGATCTGGCGTAAACCATGAATTCGATCACCGCCGATCACCAACAGCCCCCCATCGCCCTGACGATCGCCGGCAGTGATTCCGGCGGCGGTGCAGGGATCCAGGCGGACCTCAAGACCTTCATGGCCTTTCAGGTGCACGGCTGCAGCGCCTTGACCTGCATCACCGCCCAGAACAGCTGCGGTGTGGAGCGGGTGGATGCCCTCAGCCCGGCAGCCCTTACGGCACAGGTGGAGGCCGTCCGGCGGGACCTGCCCGTCGGGGCGCTCAAGAGCGGCATGCTGCTCAATGCCGAGCTGATCGGCACCACCGCAACGCTGCTCAAGGCCTGGCGCCTGCCCAAGGTGATCGATCCGGTCATGGTCAGCCGCAGCGGCGCGGTGCTGCTGGAGGACGATGCGATCACGGCCCTGCGTGAGGACCTGCTTCCTCTGGCTGATCTGCTGACGCCCAACCTGCATGAGGCGGCCCTGTTGAGCGGTGAGGAGCTCAGCGATGCAGCGGCCATGGAACGGGCAGCGCGCCGGCTGCAATCCATGGGTCCAGCGGCCGTGCTGATCAAAGGGGGCGGTGATCCCCGCTGGCAGGGTGGCGACCTGCTGTTGGCTGACGATCAGCTCCAGTGGCTCCCCGGCCCCCGGGTGGACACCCCCCACAGCCACGGCACCGGCTGCACGCTTTCAGCCGCGATCACCGCACTACTGGCGCGAGGACGGCCACTGACCGAGGCCATCGAGGCAGGCCGCAGCTACGTCAAGGCGGCGTTGCAACGCTCCCTGGCCATCGGCCACGGCCAGGGACCGGTCTGCCACTGGATTCACGCAGGGGGTGGACAGCTCGAAAAATGACCGTAATGTTGCGCAGTCCTCATTTGATCTCAGCGATGAATGTCATCGGTCTGGTTCTGGTGATCACCACCTTTGTCGCCATCTACGCGCAGTGATCAGGCCACACCCCTGATCTGACATCGCGAGAATGAACCCCCTTAGTTTTTAAGTCCGTGCTGCCCTGCCCCCTGACTCCCCTGCTGGCTGCCAAGGTCGCTGGCCTCAAAGCAACGGTTGGCCTGCTCTTGATCCTGCTGATCAAATCCCACCTGCTGCGCGTAAAGATGTCATTTCTGGGTTCGGTCCTGGGGTTGTTCTTCACGCTGACGTTCCTGGTCGCCAGCGGCGCCCTGGTGGTCATCAGCGCCGCGTCAATCGCCTGGGGCCTGCAACAGCGCCGCAGCGCCGCCGCCTGATCGGCGCCGTTCAGTTCCAGGCGGGCACCACCACAGGTTCCTGCACCACCACCTGCTGGGGCTGAGCCTGGTGTTCGGCCTGAACCAGGTGTGAGAGGCCGTTGAGCACCAGTCCCGCCCCCACCAGATAGGCCGGGCCGTTGTCCACCTGCTGATGGTGGCGGTGATGCTGTTTGCAGAACCCCTGGCCAAGCAAAGGCCCGGTCTGCACCCAATGGGTGCCGGCGGGACAGTTGGGCATCGCCGCTGCAGCCGGGATGGCCGCAGCCGTCAGTCCGACGGCAACCAGGGCACCGGCGGCGATCAGTAGTGGTTGGTTCATGGCTGATGGACTTCACTGCTTCTGCTCTAGAGGCGATGGCCGGCCCAGTCGCTCAGCAGAACCGAACCAGCAGGTGTGGATCAGCGATCACCACAGCTGGATGCGGAGGATGCAGCAGAGGCATCCAAAGACTGGGCTGCGGCGAACCGGGCAACAGCCCCTGAGCGCAGCGGGCAGCGGCCAGACCAGGCCCTGCAATCCAGTAGGTTTGTACTAGCGTGCAGGCATGGTGTCTACCGAATTCCTGCGCCCTGAGCTGCCGGCAGATCCACCCTGGCGCCGCTGTCTGTACTGCAGCCATCTGCAGATGTGGGAAGGCAGCCTGCCGTTCTGCGCCGCACGGCAGCAGGTGCTCAGCCTTGAGGCCGCTCTGGAATCACGTTGCAACAGCTGGACGCCGGGCGAAACCGTGCGCCAACCCAACAGCTGGTGCCGACCGCTCGATACGGACGAGGCGCGCAACTGATGAAGACGTGGGTGTGCTCCAGAACCGTCGCTCAGGTTTGATTCAAAAACCATCCGTCCAGGCAGATCAATTGCAGGAACTGGGTTTGGGGAGTTGGCAGGGTACGCAATGCGCCAGTTCATACGCTGGGGTGCTGCAGCAATGCTGCGGCGTACGCAAAAGACGCTGACTCAGAAAAGTCTCAGCAGCAAATCACCCTTTCGGGGGAGCAAACCTTGCTGGTTTGCCGTGATGGTGAAGTCATCCGAGAGGAAGACTCATGAACAACGCCATTAAATTCCTGGCCGGCACCCTCGGCGCTGCCGCCGCCATCACCGGACTGGCCATGGCCAAACCAGAGCCTGCTCAACCAGACCATCAAGCCCATCAGTACGGGCAGTCCTATTGCACTGCGAGCTCTGTCGTGGATCGCTGGAAGGATTGCCGTTAAAGCCAGAAGCAAGCAAGTCCAGTTGCAGCCTCCGCTTCGGCGGGGGCTTTTGATTGGCTACCCAAACGGAGACATGCAGACTTTGCAGAACCCCTCCATTGGGGAAGTGCTGAGGGGGGTGCCGACGTGATGGTGAAGGGATCAGAGAAAGACCCATGACCCTCATCACTGGCATTGCCGCAGCCGTCTTTGTCCTGGTCGCGCGTCACTTGATCACCTATGTGGTCAATGACGGCGCCCGCATTGCATTGCTTAACCAGCTCTGAGCCATGAAATACCCCCACCAGACACCGCCCAGTTCCCATTGAGGGAAGCCGGTGGAGGCATCACCGCCCAGCTGAGGCAGAAGGCACCTGAGCCGATCTTTCACAGCAGTCAGGCTTGATGAGGGACGAAGCGAGATCGCCAAGAGCAACACAGGGTTGGCCCCATCCGATCGCGGGCCAGGAATACTGGTGCCGGCCCGCGATTCCAGGTCGTCAACGACGACCCACAATCACCGGAGGCGTTCCTGCAGCGCCGCTTCCGGGCAATCCGGGAACCACCTGGGTCTGGCCGTCCCACTTATCGAGAAACAGCTTGTAGAGCACCTGATCATCAAGGCTCTTGTTCAGCGTGTCGTAGCGCAGGGCCTCCTGCTCGGCGATCTTCACCTCGGTCTGGGCCCGCAGCAGCTGCTGCTCAGCGATCTGCTTCTGCTCAATGGCAGCGCGGTACTCCTCAGCAATCTCTAGACCTGTCAGATCAAGGCTGCGGACCTCGACGTAATCGAATTTGTCGAGTTCCTCGGCCACCGTGCGCTCCACCAGGGCGGAGATGTCATTCCACTCCGAGGCGATCGTCACCAGTTCGTACTGGGAGAAGACTGACTTGAGGGCCTTGAGCAGGGACGGTTGGATGATGCGGGGGTAGACGTCACGGTCACTGCTGGCGATCGTGCTGTAGACGCGGCCGGCCTCATCAGGGCGCAGGGCGTACTTCACCGTTGCTGTGGCCTGGATGACCTGCAGATCCTTGGTCAAGGTGGCGAACTGCTCAGGCCGGACCTGGGTGCGGATCGTGAAGGGCCAGGCCTGCTGAACCAGGGGAAGCTTGAAATTGAGGCCTGGCTGGCGCGGCAGACCGCTCACCTTGCCGAGCGTGGTGATCACCGCCACCTCACCGGCAGGAACCACAAACAAGGCCTGCAACAGCAAAAGCAGCGCGGCCAGAGCAAGGCCAACCACCACCAGCAGGCTCCCTTCAGGGCCGGGGTTGGCGGAGCGCATCGGGGACTGCATGAAGCTGGCTGTGCTGAATCGTTCCCCTCTCTTAGCGGGAATCAGGATCAACCGGCAGCCCGCGCAGGGCCAAAGCGCCGCGGCGGGCCAGCAGGAGCAGGGGATAAAGGTTGCGGGAGCGCTGTGGTGTGGCCAGAAGCGGCGCCAGAAGCTGCAGCAGTGCGTCACTCGGTTTCATGCGAGCGCAGAGCCACTCAATCGCCTGAGCACCGTGGAAGAGCTGATCACCCACCAACAGCACCGCACCGCTGCGCAGAGGCGCGCCCCTGCGGTTCAATTCGGCGCGCAGGGCGTGATCGGAGCGCCCATCGCGGATCTGCAGCTCAGGAATGCCGCTGCGCAGTTCACTGAGCTGGGCGAAATGGGAACAGAACACACAACCACCGTCGTACACGAGCACAGGGGATGCGGAACTGCTGGAAGCACCCATGCAGATCAAAAAACCTGATGAAACTCTATGGCGAAGCAAAGGACAACCGCGGGGCTGAACGATCAACAGCGGCAGCGAATTTCCTCTTGTGAGTGAACAAAAGACACAGTTTTAGGTTGGTGCCGACCCCAGGTGGCCATGGCAGATCTGTTTCTCGTCAGCACCAGCGATGACCCGGCGGATGCCAAGGAAGCGTTCCTGATGCACTGGCTGATGAGCCGCCACTGCAGCCGGTTTCGGCGTGCTGGCAGCAGCCATCTAAGTGCCTATGAGGACATGAGTGGCCATCTGGCCTTCTTCATCTCCGAATTCCTCACCCACGTCAACCAGGATCAGCTTGAGGCAATTGCCGAAAAGCTCTTCAACGTCAGCGAAGAGGACTACAAAGCTCGTCAGAAGCGCTGGGCGGCCCAGTGCAGGGAGCAAGACAACCAGCAGCGTCAGCAGACCAGTGAGGAGGAACAGCGAGAAGAGTTGCTCCATGGTCGCCGCAGCCTCTGGCCCCAGGCCGCCTGGGTGTTGGAGCGCATCGCGCTTGAGGAGACAACCACCAGGCCCCCATCGCCTCCATCAGCAGAGCTGGAGCAGGCGATGGAGACCGCCCTTCCCAGGGGCTGAGCGAACCATGCAACGGCTGCTGACGCTCCTCCTCACCGCCTTGATGCTGGTGCTGCCAGCCGCGCCGGCCAGAGCCGACAGCACCCCTGCCGCGGAGCTGTTCAGCTGCGATGGCAGTGAGCTGGAAGCTGTGGTGAATCCTGGAGCGGTGGATGCCACCGGCATTCCGAACATCAGTGGGGGCACAGCCCCGGGGGCTTATGTGGTGCTGCGCTGGCGGGAGGTGACGCTGCAGCTGCCGCGCACGAACAACGCAGGGCCACCCAGTTTCTCCGACGGGAAGTGGTGGTGGAGCCTGGAGGACCCCGAGCATCCCCGCTTTCGCCTGCGCCGCGGCTTGGGCGACATCGAAGACTTCAGCTGCAGCGCTCAAGCAGCCAGCCAGCGCGCCAGTGCCTTGGCTGGATCTGCCAACTCGTCAAGCGAGATGTAGTAGTGATCACGCCAGCCCTGCTGCGGCAGCCCGGCGAAGAGCATCAAATTCAGCGGGTAATCCTCCGAGTCCGAACAAATACGAAAGTCATCGCGGAACAGAAAGATGGGTTTGCGCAGAGCAATGGCAACACCCAACTCGACCATCACGCCCTCATCAGGGGGGGTGCCGTTGATGATCGCGAAGAATCCATCGGCCGACTCGACATCACGGACATCGGCTGTTGCCACCGCATGGGCCCAACCGGGCCGGCTCATATCGATCTGGTTGTTGCGCGCGAACGGTTCCCACACCTCAGCGCCCATGGCCTCAAGCTGAGTGATGAATGGAGGGAGCAGCAGCTCACGCCACTGGGGTGCAAAGCCGTAGGGGGAGGCCAGATAAAGGCTGGGGCGGGGCATCGGCAGTTCGGCGATGCCTCAGCATGAAGCCATGCTGAATCTTCTGCTGACGACGATGGTCAACGCCCAGGTGGTGGGGATCAGCCACGGGGACAGCCTGAGCGTGCGTCAGGGCGATCGACTGCTGCAGGTGCAACTGGCTTGCATTGATGCACCTGAGCGGCAGCGACGGCCGACCGGTGAACTCGCTCAGCAGCAGCTGCAGCGACTGCTGCCGCTGGGAAGCCGCGTACTGCTGCTGCCTCACGGCAGCGATCGCTACGGCCGAGGTTTGGTCGAGGTCTACCAGCCTGGTGCCATCCGACCGGTGAATCTCGAACTGGTGCAACGCGGCTGGGCCTTTGTGCACCGTCAGCGCGACGGCTCCTGTGATGGTGGCGCCTACGAAGCAGCAGAACTGGAGGCCCGGCGTCGCAGCATCGGCCTCTGGGGCCTGGCGCCGACACACAAGCCATGAAGCCAGCTTCATGACGGGAGATCTCAACCCGTGAAGAGCAATGTCATCCACGCCGGATGGTCTTGCTGTTTTCCGCTGGGGGGAGGACTCTGTGGTCACGGGATTCAACACCCGCTGACGACCGGCCCGCTGCTCCAACAGTTTCAGCCGATATCCGGTTTCCAGGCCTGTTAGGCCACTCCCGATGCACCGCTTGAGGTGCCCCCGGGCAAACGGAAACCCTTTTGGAAACCATGGCCCCAGCAGCCTCTCGTCAGCCACGTTGAACCACCCCGACAAGCCCGGCTCCTGATCCGTCAGGGGCCGGGCTTCTGTCATGGCAGCACAGCGAAACGCTCTTGTCGGTTGGCGCGGCTCGGAACTCATGAACAGCGCTCGTACGACAAGAACAGACGCCGCAAGCAGCGATGACCGTTCGCCGTAGCCTTGCCGCCCTGGCCCTTGGGGTGGGACTTGGCGCCGCCTTGAGTCTCGTCCTGCAGGAGCCTGAACCACGGATTGCAGCGGCCAACCCACAGGCGCCGCTGGTGCAGATGAAGAACAGCTGATTAACCAACGCTGCACTTCAAGGCACTAGTCATGGGCTGACCAGTGCAGGCGGACGGCAATGGACGTCAACATCTTCCAGATTCTTGGATTTCTGCTCGCCGCCTATTCCGTTGTGGCGAATGATTCGCTGCAGACCCTGGGCACCTATCTCTCAAGTAACAAAGGCCGCACACCGAAAATCGTGCAGATGGTTTTCATCTGCGGTGTGGCGGCTGCGGTGCTGCTGATTGGCTGGAGCCTTCACCCCGCCGGTGGCGGCCTCGGTGATCCGGCCTGGGGACGCCTTGAGAAATTCCCACTGCCGGAGAACTTCAGCTGGGTCTATCTGTTGCCACCGCTGGCCGTTCTGGCCCTCACCCAATGGGGCGCGCCGGTGAGCACCTCCTTTCTGGTGCTCTCAGCCTTTGTGCCGAAGAACGCCTTCAAGTTGGTGCTCAATTCACTCTCCGGCTATGTGATGGCGTTTCTACTGGCCCTGGTGGTCTACGGACTGCTGATGTGGCTGCTGGAGCGCAAGGTGCTGCGCAGCAAAGAGCAGGGCACCGAGGCCAACAAGGTGTGGTTTGCCCTGCAGTGGCTCTCCACAGGCTGGCTTTGGAGTCAGTGGTTGGTGCAGGACATGGCCAACATCTTTGTCTACCTGCCGCGGGAACTCAGCCTGGGCGGCATGGTGCTCGCCACACTGATGCTGTGCCTGGGGCTCTGCGTGCTGGTGGCCATTGGAGGTGGTCCGATCCAGGGGGTGCTGCGCAACAAGATCAACACCACGGATCTGCGCTCTGCAACGGTGATCGACTTTCTGTTTGGCTGTGTGCTGTTCTGGAAGGCCAACATCACCAAATTTCCGCTAAGCACCACCTGGGTGTTTCTCGGCCTGCTTGCCGGCCGTGAGATCGCCATCCGATTACGCCTGAAGCTCGCTGAATCGGATCGCCAGCCACTGCAAAAAGTATTGGGCAGCGACCTGATCAAGGCCGGTGTGGGCATCATCGTCAGCCTGATCGTGGCTTTGGCGATTCAGCCGCTCAAAGCCATCGGCTAAAGCCTGATCAAGGAGGGATCCACCACCCCAAGGCGCATGGCCGTCACGGCAGCGTGGGTGCGATCTCTGACGCCAAGCTTGCTGATGATGGTGCTCACATGGGACTTCACAGTCTCCTGGGAGATAAACAACTGAGCGGCGATCTCACGGTTGGAGAAACCGCAACTGAGGGCATTGAGCACCTCCAACTCTCGCGTCGACAGTTGCTCAAGCAGATGCTGAGCGGAGCAACCATCCGCCTCGGTGAAGGCCGCCGCTTTGCGGATCTCCGCGGGGAGGTAGATGCCCCCATCCATGGTGGTGGTGAGGGCCTGCATGAAATCACCATGGCCGGTGCCCAACGAGGAGACGAACATCACGGCATGGGCACCGGCATCGAGGGCCTCACGCACCACCACCTGGGTCTCGCGGCGCAGAAACAGCAGACAGAGGCAATCGGGCCTGAGCTGGCGCACTTGCCGCACCAGCTCAATGCCATAACCCTGCTCGAGATCTTCACTGACCAGCATCACATCGACAGCTGAGGCGCTGAGCCGCTCGAGGGCCTCATCAGCGGTGGTGCAGGCACCCTCGAGCCCATCGGCGATGGCATCGAGGTAGGCGATGCTGATCAGGGCGAGGCGATCGCCAAAGCACAGCAACTTGCGGCGACCGGCCAGGGCGTGATGAACCTCGGCGCGAGCTTGCCGCAGGCTTGGATCCAAGGGGTTGAATTCCATCACCTCACCATGGATCAGCGCGTTAAAAAGCGCACTAAGGGCCCTGAAGCAAGGTCGCTGGCAGGAGCAGCAGGTTCAGCGCTTCTGCCCCCGGCTGACACGTCCAGACGAAGAGCGCGACCACCAGTGATGGTGGTAGGCCGGATCGGTGCTGCTGACCTGCAATTGCCTAGTGGTCTCAATCACCACACCGGCCAGACCACCACAGATGACCACCATCAACAGGAAGGCCTGGAGTCGGTTATCGCTCACATCAGCCGGGGTATGGGAGACGATCACAAACAGAAACCAGGCCATGGCCGCACCGAGCAGCAAGCCGATGGCCAGAGCCACCAGCACCCGTGTCCCATTGAAACCAGGCCGGGATGACGGAGGCATGGATCAGGCGATCTCAGCGTCGGATCGACCGTCCGCCTGGCCCAGCAGGGTCTTCATGACGACATAGAAGACGGGAACGACAACGGTGGAGAGCACAGTGGCCACCGACAGACCACCGAAGACGACAAGGCCAAGAGAGGCCTGGCTCTGGGCCCCGGCCCCACTGGCGAGCACCAGGGGCAGGAAACCAAACAGAGAGGAAATCGCCGTCATCAGAATCGGGCGCAGTCGCGACTTGGCGGCGTAACTGGCTGCGGCCAGGGCACTGAGACCTTCCCCCATGCGCTGGTTGGCCAGATCAACGATGAGGATGCCGTTACCGGCAGCAAGGCCGATGAGCATCACCAATCCCACCTGGGCGTAGATGTTGAGCACCTGGCCAGCGCCAGAGAGGAACACCAGAGCACCGAGCATGGCGGTGGGCACCGTCATCAAGATGATCAGCGGATCGGTGTAGCTCTCGTACTGAGCCGACAGCACCAGATAGACCACCAGAATGCCCATTGCGAAGATCACCACAGCCAGGGCGCCAGCCTTGACCTCCTCGCGGGAAATGCCGGTCCAGTCGTAGCCAAGTCCCTGCATGTTCTGGGCCTTGAAGATGTCCTGAATTCCCGTGATCGCCTGACCGGAGCTCTTGCCTGGTGCAGGCCCCCCCTCAATCTTGATCGAACGGAACAGGTTGAAACGGTTGATGATGCTGGGGCCGGAAACCTGCTCAACACTGAAGAACTCGGAGAGCGGAATCAGTTCACCACCGGCGTTGCGCACGTAAATGCTGCTGAGCTGGCTCTGGCTGGCCCTGTTATTGGAGCCAGCCTGCACATAAACCCGACGCACCTTGCCCTCCTGGAAGGTGTCGTTGACGTAACGGCCGCCGAAGTTGACGCTGAACGATTCCATCGCCTGACCGAAGTCCACGTTGAGTGCTGCCATGCGTTCACGATCCACCTCAATGCGCAGCTGAGGCGAGTCAGGAATGAACTGGGTGTAGACCTTGCTGAAGGTCGGATCGCTGTTGGCGGCTTTGATGATCTGACCGGCAGCACCGGCGAACTCGGTCATCGTGTAAGAACCACCGCTTTGATCCAGCAGCTGGAATTCGAAACCAGCACTGGCGCCGTAGCCCGGGATGGAGGGAGGCTCAACAACAAAGACCCGTGCCTCATCGATTTGAGCAGCGATCTTCTGGTTCAGACGCTGGGTGATCGCCGACATCGACTGATCCTTGTCGGGGCGCTCCTCCCAGTTTTTGACGCCGTAGAAGAAAAGACCACGGTTGGGCCCGAAGCCATCAAGACTGGCGCCGGAGAAGATGCCGGCGGCCTCGATGTCGGGTTCGGTGCGCAGGATCGCTGCAATCTGCTTGTTGACCTTGTCGGTGACGCGATTGGAGGTGCCCTCCGGAGCCATGACAAAGCCGATGCCGTAGCCCTGATCTTCGATAGGAACAAAACCTGCTGGAACGGCGGTGAAGGCAAAACCGGTGAGCAGGATGCCGACTCCCAGACCTGCCATGACCACGCGGCGGTGGCTCATCACCCAATTCAGCAAGTTGCTGTAGAAGGACTCAAAGCGGGCGTAGTAAACGTTGAAGACCGCGAAGATCTTGGTGAGGTAGTGACCCAAGAGGAGACCAATACCAGTGAACAGCAACACCGGCAAGACATTGATCACCCCGGCGACAGCGAGGCCGACCACCGCACCGCCAATGGCAAACGGCAGTCGCAACGGGCGCCCGGTGGACTGGGACACGGCGTAGCCAATGATTGCCGCCAGGGCAAAGGGAATCAGGGCCTTGGCCGCGCCGCCACCGACGAAAAGCAGGCCGTAGATGAAGCCGATCACCGTGCCGCCAATGGCGTAGGTGCGTCGACTGGGTTCGGTGTACTCGCGCCCCAACAACAGGGCCGAAAGCATCGGCGAGAAGGTCAGGGCGTTGAAGGTGGAAATGGCGATCGAGAAGATGATCGTCGCCGCAAACTGCTTGTAGATCGTTCCGGTGGCACCGGGGAAAAACAACACCGGCAGGAACACGCACATCTTCACCAAAGAGGTGGCGATCACAGCGGAAAACAGCTCATCCATGGTGGATTTCGCCGCCTCAACGGCGCTCAATCCCGTTGATTTCTTGGTGGAGGTGTCCTCGATCACGGTGATGGCGTCATCGACCACCAGACCTGTGGCCAGGACCAGACCAAAGAGCGTGAGCTGGTTGAGCGAGAAGCCAAAACCCAGCACAAACGCGAAGGTGCCAACGAGTGCGACCGGAATGGCGATGCCCGGCACCAGGGTCGCTTTCCAGTTCTGCAGGAACAGAAACAGGATGAGCACCACCAGCACCACGGCATCACGCAGGGAGCCCACCACCCCTTGAATCGAGGCGTTGATGAAGTCGGTGGAGTCAAAAACCTGTTCAACCTTCATGCCCACAGGCATGGTCTGTTTGAACTCCTCGATCACCTGCTTGACGCCGTCGGAAACCACCAGGGCGTTGCTGCCGCTGAGCTGGTTGATCGACATGCTGACGGTGGGATTGCCCTCGAGATTGACGGCGGAGACTTCGTAGACCTCACCGCCGAGCTGCACTTCACCCACATCGCTGACGCGGATCAGACCGCCGTCATCGGTGGTTTTGATGATCAGATTCTCAAATTCGCTCTGACTGGTGAGACGGCCCTGCAGCTGCACCGTGAAGGTGTAGATCTGCTCTTCTGGGGCAGGAGCACCACCCACCTTGCCGGCAGGCACCAGCCGATTCTGACTTTTCAGTGCGCCAACCACATCCGATGAGGTGAGTCCGTAACCGGCGAGCTTGTTTGGATCAAGCCAGAGACGGAAGGCGAGCTTGCGGTTGCCGTAGTAGGTCAGGCTGCCGACGCCCGGCACACGCTTGACGCTGTCGGTGAGGTTTTTGTCGAGAAAACCACTGATGGTCTCGATGCTGTAGTTGATCTCCTCAGGGTTTTCGTTGGTGAAGTTGTAAACAAGCAGCGTCGAGGTGGAGGACTTATCAACCGTGACGCCGGATTGCTTCACTTCTGCAGGCAACTGCGGTTCAGCCAGGGCAACACGGTTTTGCACATTCACCTGGTTGATATTGCCATCCGTGCCGCTGTTGAACAGCACTGAAATGGCGGCACTGCCATCTGACGAACTCGAGGAGGTGATGTAATCCATGTTCTCCACCCCATTGATCTGCTGCTCGAGCACTGAGGTGACGCCCTGCTCCACGCTTTCCGCATCAGCACCGGCGTAATTGGCACGCACCTGAACGGTCGGCGGTGCAATATCGGGCAGCATCTCCACCGGCAGGATCGGTATCGCGATCAAGCCCGCGATCACGATCAACAGGGAACAGACCGAGGTGAGAACCGGTCGGGTGATGAAGTTATTGGAAAGCGACATGACTGATCTCAGTTGGTGCCTTTGGCGTTCTGAGACTTGGTCGGATCAGCCGGCGGCTTGATCTGAACCGGTGAGCCGTGTTTGAGGTTCATCAGGTTGGAGGTGATCACCATCTCGCCTGCCTTGACGCCCTTCAAGACGGGGTAGAGGTTGTTCTGAACCGTGCCCACCTCAACCGGGGTCTGCAGGGCAAACTTGGTGCCTTCCGGCAGCTGTTTGAGCTCTTCGATGGGGGCGTTGCCCGGTTGTTGTTCAAGCTGTTGAAGGCTGCCGACGCGGAAAACAAAGTTCTGGCCCGAGGCGGTGGTCACAGCAGTAAAGGGCACGGCGTCGATTGATTTGGTCTCCAGCTCAACGCGGGTGATCAGCCGTTGACCATTGCGCAAGGTCCCTTCTGGGTTCTCAAAGACGGATTTGACCAGCAACGCCTGGGTGCCGGAACTGACAGTCGGATCGATGCGGGAGACGGTGCTGGTGGCCAAGGGCTTGTCAGAGCCGGCCAGCATCAGCACCACCGGCAGACCGGTCTTGAGGCGGGGGCCGTAGACCGATGGCAATTCGATGCGGGCTTCCAGCTTGTTGTTCTTGACCAGCTGGGTGAAGGTCTGACCCTGCTTGAGCACATCGCCGACTTTCACCGAGACATCAGCGACGACGCCGTTGATCGGCGATGTCAGGTTGTTGTAACCAACGGTGGCCTGTTGGGCGATGGCTTTTTCCCGCGATGAAATGGCCTGCTGACGGTATTGATCGCGCTGCTTCTCGGAGACGGCCCCCTGCTCAGCGAGGAACTTGTAGCGCTGGTAGTTGATCTGATCCGTCTCGGCCTTGGCCACATCCCGGCGTAGTGCCGCCTGCTCCTGTTCCTGATCAAGAACCACCAACAATTGACCAGCCTCAACCACATCGCCTTGATCAATGTTGAGCTGGTCAACCCGACCGCCAGCCTGGGCTGCCAGCTGCACAAGGTCAGTGGCTTCAAGGGTGCTGACCGTCTGAACCTCGTCGGTGAACTGTGCCTTTTTGACGGCAGCTTCCTGCACGGGCAAGGCGCGAAACTGGGGTTCACCACCACAGGCAGTGAGCAACAGCAGCGAGCCGGCAAGGAACAAGGAACGTGTCGAAGCCGGCACCGCAGAGAGTTATCTGTTGCCCGAATTATGAACATCAAGCCTTGAACTGACAGCTGATCTGAGCAGATCAGCAATGAACGGCGCGAGTTCCATGCGACCGATTTCGCGACGTCGATGCACTGACCGATCAGTTTCTGGGCCATACCCTTGTGGCAGAAGCGAACAGCGCTGACCTGATGCCTGAATTGAGTCCACACACCTTGGACATGGCCGAAACCCTGATCGGGGTGGCGCGCTTTCTGCTGATCCTGGTGGCCGCCCGCATGCTTGCCGAGGTGCTGGTACGCCTGCAGCTGCCAACGATTCTTGGTGAGCTGGTTGCCGGCGTGATCATCGGCGCCTCCGGCCTGCACCTGATTGTGCCGCCGGAAACACAGGCGCAGCTCAGTGACGGCCTGGTGACGTTGGTCAGCTCGCTGATGGCGGTACCGCCTGATGCGGTGCCGCAGATTTACAACGAAAGCTTTCCGGCCCTGGAGTCGGTTGCCGAACTCGGCCTCTACGCCCTGCTGTTCATGGCGGGACTGGAAAGTGAGCTGGATGAACTGATCGCCGTCGGCGCCCAGGCGTTCTCCGTCGCTGTGGTGGGGGTGGTGTTGCCCTTTGCACTCGGCACCTGGGGCCTGATGGCCCTGTTTCATGTCGATGCCGTTCCAGCGATCTTTGCCGGTGCATCGATGACGGCCACCAGCATCGGCATCACCGCCAGCGTGTTCGGTGAACTGGGTTATCTCAAGACAAGGGAAGGGCAAATCGTCATCGGCGCTGCCGTGCTGGATGACATCCTCGGCATCGTGATCCTGGCTGTGGTGGTGGCCCTGGGCTCCGGCGGGGCCATCGAGATCGGCCCCATCATCAAGCTGGTGGCGGCCGCTGCTGTGTTCGTCATTGCCGCCATCGGGCTCAGCCGCACCGCTGCACCGGCGTTTGACTGGCTGATCGATCAACTCAAGGCGCCGGGTGAAGTGCTGGTGGCCTCCTTTGTGATCCTGGCCTTGAGCTGCTTTGCCGCCACGGCCATCGGCCTGGAGGCAGCCCTTGGCGCCTTCGCGGCGGGCCTGATCCTCAGCAGCTCAAAACACAACAAGGCGATTCAGGCCTCCGTGCTGCCGATCGTCACGCTGTTCGCCACCATCTTCTTTGTGCTGGTGGGCGCCGGCATGGACCTCTCGGTCATCAATCCTTCCGATCCCAGCAGCCGCGCTGCTCTGGTGATGGCCGGCTTCCTGGTGGTGGTCGCGATCTTCGGCAAGGTGGCCGCTGGATGGGGCTTCCTCAGCAAGCAACCCACCAACCGTCTGGTGGTGGGCCTGGGGATGATGCCCCGTGGGGAGGTGGGTCTGATCTTCCTCGGCCTGGGGACCCAGGCCAAGCTGCTCAACCCCTCCCTCGAGGCCGCCATTCTGCTGATGGTGATTGGCACGACATTCCTGGCACCACTGTTGTTGCGCGTGGTGATCGGTAACACGAGCGGCGGCGACGGTGACGGCGAAGCTGCTGCCATTGAAGCCGCCTGAATCGGGCCACCGGGTGATGGTCAACCCATGCCAGCCGGTCGTGATCCTGGGCGGCTTTCTGATCACCGATGAGGCATACCAGCCGCTGGCGGACTGGCTGGGGCGCGAGAGGGGTATCGATGCCAGCGTTGTTCACGCCAGTCGTGGTGACTGGTTGCTGACCAGCTGGGCCCAAGGCTGGAGACGTCTGCTGCAACGCACCGATGCTCTGGTGGAGCAGGTGCTTGAAAGCAGCGGTTCTGATCAGGTGACGTTGATCGGTCACAGCTCAGGCGGGGTGATGCTGCGCCTCTACCTGGCCGAGAAGGGCCTGACTGGCGCCAGCCTCAATGGTCAGCGTCACTGCAATCGCCTCATCACCCTGGGCAGTCCTCACCAGGCCAAGCGCGCCACACCCCTACGGGCCATGGTGGATCAGATCCTGCCTGGCTGTGCCTGCTCCGGCGTCGACTACATCGCCGTGGCAGGACGGCTGGACCTGGAAGGAGCGATGGCCACAGGCTTTGCCCGTCGCTCAGCACGGCGCTCTTACAAGCAGATCGCTGGTGAGGGTGAGGTCAGTGGCGACGGTCTGGTGCCCGTGGACTCCGCGTTGCTCAAAGGTGCAAGAGCAGTGGAACTCCATGACACCGCCCATGGCGGTTTGTTTGGCAGCACCTGGTATGGCTCCGTTGAGCGCATCCCGCAATGGTGGAATCAGGTGGTGGCGGCGGGAGCATGAAAAAGCCCCCTCCGAGGAGGGGGCGTTCCGGTTCAGCTGAGCTGAATCCGCGTTGAAGGACTTCTGCCTCAGCCGATGGCGGGTGCCTGGAGGGCCACAGGGGCGCTCTCGGTGGTGGCCAGGTCGAGGGGGAAGTTGTGAGCGTTGCGCTCGTGCATCACCTCCATGCCGAGATTGGCACGGTTGAGCACATCAGCCCAGGTGTTGATCACCTTGCCTTGAGAATCAAGGATGGACTGGTTGAAGTTGAAGCCGTTCAGGTTGAAGGCCA
>CENU01005742.1_pt1 | contig 29247 bp, 26 predicted proteins | sample 361331 | NCBI WGS metagenome assembly CENU01 (sample SAMEA2619766, study PRJEB7988) | marine metagenome | isolation source: saline water (ENVO:00002010), including | reverse complement strand
AAGCCATCGCAATGATCGGCACCTCGAAAATGATCGCCGCATTTATCTTAGCAGTAGCCTTCACTATAGGTGTATCCGCAGTCTGTTCGTTGCTGGAAGCAATGATCCTCAGCACAACGACTGCTGAAATCGAAGCCTTGAAGAAATCCAAGCCGACAAGCGGCAAACGTCTTGAGTATTATAAGGAACATTTGGAAGAGACATCGTCTGCGATACTCGGACTCAACACCATTGCCAACACATTAGGAGCGACCATGGTGGGCGGGCTAGCCGTGAAAATCTGGGCCGACGGCTCTAACGTTCTCTTGAATGTTTCAATATCTATGGCCCTGGCTATTCTTATATTCTCGGAAATCATCCCAAAAAATGTGGGGGTCCTCTACCGTCCCCAACTGCAACCCTTCCTCATTATTCCACTTTCCTGGATCTGCCGGATTATGACACCGGTTTCCCGTCTCGTTGGGTTGATCGTGCGCTTCTTGCTCCGCCCCTCCGGGACCCAAACAGCAGATAGTGACGCTGAAATCATGCTCTTGGCTGAAAAAAGTGCCAATGAGGGCAACCTCACATCCAATGAGCGACAGGTCATCCACAACGCACTACAATTGGATGAAGTTCTTGTAGAAGCGATGATGACGCCCAGAAGCGTTGTTTGTTTGCTGGATGACAGCCAGTCCATTGGATCACTCTTCAACGAACGAAAGCATATCCCCTTTGGCCGAATTCCGGTCTATCACGAACAAAGTGATAACATCACCGGTATCGTCCGAAGACGCGACATTCTGGCAGCAAAAGCCGAGGAAGAAGACCACCGCCTGATCTCTGAATTTGCCAGAAGTCCGATCTACATTCCCGAGAGCGCAACCGCTGATGACGCCCTGCAGACATTTCTAAAGGCCCACCAACAACTAGCAGTTGTCGTTGATGAGTTCGGCTCCATGTCCGGCGTCATTACAATGGAAGACATCATGGAATATATTATTGGTCAGGAAATCTACGAAGAGGACGACCCTGCCGTAGATATGCGAGAACTGGCCCGTAAACGCCAATTTGCAGAAAAACATAAAAGTCGCCGCAAAGAAAACTAACGGGTAGCGGAGGCGGAAGATAAAGCCTGACAATAGGACTTGGCAAAGTAGCTCAGCAAAATGTCTGCACCCGCCCGACGAATAGCTAAAAGAGATTCATCACGGCAACTCTCTAAATCCAACCAACCTTTCTCCGCAGCGGCCATGATCTGCGCGTATTCACCCGATACCTGATAAGCGGCCAGTGGAAGATCCGTTTCTTCGCGAACTTCACGAATCACATCCAAATAGGGGCCGGCTGGCTTGACCATGAGTACATCTGCACCCTCAGCCTCGTCCAATGCAGCTTCCATCAAAGCTTCCCGACGATTCCCCGGATTGAGCTGATACGTCCGCTTGTCCAGCTGCTGAGTTCCTGCACTCGATGCACTGCCGACCGCATCCCGGAACGGCCCGTAATAAGCCGAAGCAAACTTTGCAGAATACGCCATGATCGCAGTCTGCTCAAAATCATTGTCATCCAGGCTAGCGCGAATCGCTCCCACCCGGCCATCCATCATGTCCGAGGGCGCAACCATATCGACCCCGGCATGAGCCGCCAGTACCGCCATCTCAGCCAATATCTCGACGGTCGCATCATTCGCTAAATCACCGCTGGTCGGGTCAAGCAATCCATCGTGCCCATGCGTCGTGTAAGGATCTAAAGCTAAATCCGTAATCACTGCTATCTCCGGCACCGAAGCCTTGATCGCACGAATCGCGCGTAGGACCAGAGTATCCGGATTCAACGCCTCCCGACCATCCTCCGATTTCAGCGAAGCATCTAACTTCGGGAATAAAGCGACTCCCGGTATCCCCAGAGCAGTGAGTTCACGACACTCCTCGACGAGGTGAGGAATCGTCAAACGAGAAATCCCCGGCATGGATTCAATGGGTTCGGGCGCCCCATCTCCATCGATGACAAACAACGGCTGGATAAAATTCGCCGGCTGTAAAACAGTCTCGTTGCCCAATGCACGTAAGGCTGCAGTTCGGCGCATACGGCGCGGACGGCGCGGCAAGTCGAGTCGATAGTCTGTACTCATCTTGACTCTAGATTGACGGATCCGTAGAGGAGTAAAAGAGCAAAGTGTATCTCTAAGAACAAAAATTTCACGCTTCACTTCGCTCCAGAGTGTCCTTTCGATCCCCCTATGGCCGTTCAGCTCTATGACACCCTACGCCGCACTGTAGAACCGCTCCAATCCGAGCCCGGTGAACCACTGCGCTTCTATTGCTGTGGGCCCACCGTCTATGGGCCGGCTCATATCGGCAACTTTCGGACTTTTCTTATTCAGGATACACTGCGCCGCGTCCTTGAAGTCGATGGCCAAACAGTCGAACACGTTCGCAATATTACAGACCTCGACGACAAGACCATCCGCCAATCACAAGCCGAAGGCCTCCCATTAGCCGAGTTTACCGCAAAATGGACCCAGAAATTTCAAGCAGACTGCGCCGCCCTCAACATGCGGCCGCCATCCAATGAACCGAGCGCAGTCGCCCATATTCCGCAACAGATAGCGCTGGTTCAACAACTCGTGGATAAAGAACACGCTTACGTCAGCGAAGATGGCTCGGTCTATTTCCGGGTCGATTCATTCGAGAACTACGGCAGCCTGTCCAAACTCAAGCAACGCGATTTAAAAACGCAGCAGCAAAACTCTGCCGGCGAACGCAACGACGCCGATGAATACGACCGTGAATCAGTATCCGACTTTGCTCTCTGGAAAAGCCGTAAGCCCGAAGACGGCGATAACTACTGGCCCAGCCCCTGGGGCGAAGGTCGGCCCGGCTGGCACCTCGAATGCTCCGCCATGGCGGAGAGCGCCTTTGATGGAGCGATGATCGATCTCCATGGGGGTGGCATTGACCTTTGCTTCCCCCACCACGAAAACGAAATTGCCCAATCCGAATGTGCCCATGGCCGCGCCTTCTGCCGACACTGGTTCCATAGTGCCCACCTCATGGTCGAGGGTGCCAAGATGTCGAAAAGCCTGGGGAACTTGTATACCCTCGAAGACTTACAAACGAAAGGCTTCCCGCCGGCAGCTCTCCGTTACAGCCTCATCGCTTCCAGCTATCGACAGCAACTCAACTTCACAATTGATGGCCTCCATGCAGCCCGCAGCGCCCTATTAAAGATGGAACGCTTTGCGGATTCCCTGCTAGCGGTTACCGGAGAAGATCGGAACGCTCTGGCAACCTACATAAATGCTGAGACTGCAAGCGGGTTTGGTCGGTTCGCAAAAGCATGGGAAAGTCTTTGCAACAACCTGAATACTGCAGCCTGCCTCGGCGCGATTTTCGGAGTGATTGGCTCCAACCCGGCCCCCAGCCTCAAAGCAGAAGACGCTCGGGCCCTACTCGATGCCTTTGGTTCCATTCTCTATGCTCTGGGCCTGCAGCTCTACTCAGTAGAAACTCCCAAGCAAGAAGCGCCGGATGATATCCTCAACCTTGCCCAACAACGCTGGGAGGCCAAGCAAGCCCGTGATTGGGCGAAGGCCGATGAAATTCGCGATGAACTCCTCTCTGCAGGGTGGGTCGTCAAGGACAGTAAAGAAGGTTTCGAAGTCGTACCTTCTTGATTTTGCATCATTTTTTTATTGAAAAAGAATCAAAATGATGCAAGTTAATATGTTATGAGAATCACCGTAGAGATCGACGAAGCCACCTTGACGGAATTGTCTCGCATTACGGGCGAGCGCAAAAAGAGCCCCGCCATAGCCTCCGCAGTACGGGAATTCGTCAACCGCCGAAAGGCCCGCGAATTCGGCACTTTGTTGCGCGAGGGTGCCTTCGACTACCCCTCGACTAACGAGGAAATCGAAATCTCCGACCGCTAATGGTCCTGGTTGATACGTCCGTCTGGATCGAGGCCTGCCGCCGCGAAGGCGATCTCGCCTGCAAGGTTGGTCTGGAAAACCTTCTGGAAGAATATGATGCGGCTTGGTGCAGCACAGTCCGCCTCGAATTCATGGGAGGTGCCGGCAAGGAGGAACGTTCCAAGCTGGCCTTTTGGTTTGAATCTATTCCCTACCGACCGGTTCTGGAAAAACACTGGGAGTCTGCCATGCGCCATGCCTGGACGCTACGTGACCGCGGCCACACCCTACCGTGGAACGACATCCTCATTGCCAGCCTCGCCCTCGATCTGGACATGCGCGTTTACGCCAAGGATAAGCATTTTGACATCCTCTCTGAAGTCCTCGAACTAACCCTCTACAAACCCGGCTACGGCGGACGCTATAGGCCGACCGAATGATCCCACCAAGCGGCCAGGGATTGACGAAGCCGCATAGATCCATCAATCCAACTCAAATGTCGCATTCCGTACCGCAACCGCTTGGCCAGCGCATCTCCCAATGGGGCGAAGGTCCTCTTTGGTGGGAGGGCGCCCTTCTCTATGTCGATATTGAGGGCCATACTTTGATCAAACTCGATACCGATACGGGAGATGAACAAACTTGGGATGTCGGCGAACGCATTGGAACGGTCGTCCCGACCAGCGATGGAAACTACCTCTACGCGGGCGACAGCGGCATTGTCCGCTTCAACCCGAAAACTGGAGAAAAAATCGCCATCGCCGACCCTGAAGCTACCATGCGAGAAACCAATCGCTTCAATGACGGAAAATGCGACCCGGCTGGTCGCTTTTGGGCCGGTAGTATTAGCCTGACCAAGAACACCGGAAGCGCCAACCTCTACTGTCTCGATACAGACGGCAGTCTGTCCCTGAAAATCCCTGCAGTAACCAACTCCAACGGCATCTGCTGGACCGGAGATGCCAAGGCACTCTACTACATCGATACGCCGACCAAACAAATTCGCGCTTACGACTACGACATGGCTACGGGCGTAATCACCAATGCCCGAGTCGCCATCAACACTGAAGAACTCGGTTTCGATAGCTCGCCCGATGGCATGACCATCGACACAGAAGACAAAGTCTGGGTAGCCTTCTGTCATGGCGGTTGCGTCGCTCGTTTCGATCCGACCACAGGGAAACTTCTTCAACGCGTCGACCTTCCCTGTTTGGAAACGACTGCCTGCGCTTTTGGCGGCCCGAATTTAGATCGTCTCTTTGTCACGACCGGTATTCACAAAACCCTCGAAGAACCGGAAGCCGGAAAAATCTTTGTCATTGATGGACTCGGCGTACAGGGGGTTCCCGCCTTTGCTTATACGCAGTCCAAATAGGGCGCGGTTCTGGAATTGACTAGCCGCCCCGCCCAAACTGTCTTCGATCAGACAAATATCTATTTCCCATAATGAAAGCCATGTCCCCGCTCGAAGAGCTTCGCCACTCCTGTTCCCACGTGCTCGCCACAGCCGTTTTACGCCTCTACCCGGAGACGCAACTCGACATCGGGCCACCCACGGGCAACGGCTTTTACTACGACATCGACCTCGATAAGAAACTCGATGCCTCTGACCTCGAAGCGATCGAGGCCGAGATGAAAAAAGTCATCAAGGAGAATCAAAGGTTCACCCGCATTGAATGCTCCCGTGAAGAAGCCGTCGAAAAGATCAAAGAGTGCGGGCAGGAACGCTACAAACTTGGTCGCCTTGACGACGTCCCTGAAGGCGAACAAGTCAGCTTTTACCAAAACGGAGAATTTATCGACCTCTGCGCCGGACCTCATGTCGGCTACACAAAAAAAATTAAAGCCTTTAAGCTCCTCTCCATCGCCGGTGCCTATCACCGGGGAGATGAAAAGAACAAGCAACTCCAGCGCATCTATGGCACCGCATTTCCCAACAAAGAAGAACTGGCGGAATACCTTGAACGCATGGAACAGGCCCGCGCACGGGACCACCGCAAACTAGGCAAAGAACTTAAACTCTTTCATATCGACGAAGCCGTCGGCTCCGGGATGGTCCTCTGGACACCCAACGGCGCCGTTCTCCGTACCGAACTGCAAAACTTCATTGCCGATGAACTCGGCAAGACCGGATACGATCAGGTATATACGCCGCACATCGGAAAACTCGGTCTCTACCGCACCTCTGGTCACTTCCCCTACTACAAGGAATCTCAATTCCCCCCCGTAGTTGAACCCGGCACTGTGGAAGAACTCGCCCAACAGGGCTGCTCCTGTGCAGACCTCTCCAACCAACTCGATTCCGGCGAGATCGACGGCTACCTCCTCAAGCCGATGAATTGCCCGATGCACATCAAGATCTTCGACAGCCAGCCGCACTCCTACCGCGACCTTCCTGTCCGACTCGCTGAATTTGGCACCGTCTACCGATGGGAACAATCGGGCGAACTCAACGGCCTCACCCGCGTCCGCGGATTCACTCAAGACGACGCCCACCTCTTTTGTACCGAAGATCAGATCGCCGGTGAAATCGCCGGTTGCCTCGACCTCGTCAAACTCGTCTTTGAAACCTTGGGCATGTCCGACTACCGGGTACGAATCGGGCTTCGCGATCCCGATTCGACCAAATATGTCGGACAAGCAGAGAAATGGGACCGCGCCGAAAACGCCCTCCGCGAAGCGGCCAAAACCCTTGGTGTCGATTACTCCGAAGAACCCGGCGAAGCGGCCTTCTATGGCCCAAAGATCGACTTTGTCGTGAAAGACGTAATCGGCCGCGAATGGCAACTCGGCACCGTCCAGGTCGACTATAATCTACCCGAGCGTTTTGACCTTAACTACATCGGCGCCGACAACGAAAAACACCGTCCCGTCATGATCCACCGCGCTCCCTTCGGCTCGATGGAACGCTTCTGTGGCGTCCTTATCGAACACTTTGCCGGCAGCTTTCCCACTTGGCTGGCTCCCGAGCAAGTTCGCATCCTCCCGATGAATGACGACCTCGTCCCCCAGGCCCGTGAAATTGAAACCCTTCTCAAGGCCGCTAAAATCCGCGTCACCGTTGATGCCGTGGCAGACAAGCTCGGTGCCAAGATTCGCAAATGCCACCTCGATAAAGTTCCGAATTTCCTCGTCCTCGGCAAACAAGAAGCCGAAGCCGGCATGGTCAAAGTCAACTCGCGAGCGAACAAAGCCCTCGAAGGGCTCAAAACCGTCAACGAATTCCTCGCTGAACTGCTCGAGAACATCGCATCCAAGACCCTCCCCGACCCCAAGGATTAAAATAATGGAAGAAGCAAAACCACTGAGCAGTGCCGAGAAAAAAGAACTTCGCGGCATCGCCCAACGACTCAAGCCACTGGTACGCGTAGGCAAACAAGGTTTGTCTGATAGCGTGCTGGGCGAGATCGAAACCGCGCTGACCGGGAACGGCCTGATTAAAATCCGTTTTGAGGGTGATCGAGCTACGGTGCGCCAGTTTTGTCAGGAAATTCCCGAAAAAACCCAAAGCGAATATATTGGCGGAGTCGGCAGGGTCGGTCTCTTCTTTCGGGAAATGAAGGATGGTACTTCCCTTTGAGTCGGCACCGTGATCCAGCAAATTTACTAGACTCGGGTTTCTCTGAACGATCAGAAAACCAGAAACAAGCCCTTTACCTCTAAAGTGACGGCTCCCTTTTCAGGATGCTCAGCTCATTCTTAAGGATCTGCTCCTGAAGACTTTCGATACGCACTTTTACATCATGCTGATTGTGCTCGTTTGCCTCCAAATTAAGGAGCTCAATTTCTTTTTTTAATGCGCGGTTTTTCTCGCGCAACTGCTCAATATAGAGTTCCTCACGACTCAACTTACTTGCGGCGACAGCAGACTGCCGAATGTTCAGGCCAGTCACTGGATATGCTTGAATCAGTTTACGGCTCATTGGATCCAGATCACGTATCGCATAGATATGTTCTGTCCGATCACTTTCCCGAAGAAATGAGATCTTTGTTCGGCTCCGCCCCAAGAGTACAGCCTTGAGTGTCGAACCGCTCTTATTCTGTAGCTCTACACGATCGGGAAATGCCAACTCCTTTGCTTCACCGGGAATGCCAAGCGGGGCTCCTGTAGTTGCGGCTGCCATCGTTTGATCAACCGAACTGCCCGAAAAGATCGAAATTTGCGATTTCAGCTTTGGCAGAAAGATTACCAATGGCACGGCACCAAGCGCGGCCAGAATAAGGGGCATAAAGAGTACTATAGATCGGCGCATCAGATTTGAAACGCTGATATGTCGTAGTAACACGGCGCATCCGTCCAGTAAAAAAAGAATCCTATAAAATTAGGCTGCGCTATTTCCTGCCTTACTCCGGGAAGCGAATGCTCTACATATGCAGAGAAAACCAATCCATAAGGCATATGCGGCCGGCTCCGGCACCACCGTGTAGCCGATGTCACGGAAACTCTGCAAAGTAGTATTACTTAACCACATATTACCACTGGCCGATCCGCTCATCAGCTCATCGTCGAGCCGACGACCATTGCTCGCAAAGTTTGTACCCTCGTCCCAGTGACCATCGGCCGTGCCTGCTCCACCCGCTAACTCTACCGGCACAAAAGCGGCGGTGGGCGCATTGAACTCCTCGCGAAAGGCCGCCAACCCTGCGGCACCGGTGTATTGTCCGGTCCCGTCCACGTAGACATCATTGAATGTCCAGAGCAAACCCAAACCAAGCACATGACCCATTTCATGACGGATCACATCCTCAAAAGTACCGGGAAATGTATTACCATAGAAGGGGATATCCGTTGTATCAAAAGTCATTTCACCACGAGTGGGCTCGACAAAACTGCCGAGAAAATTAACGCGCGTTACTGACGCCGTCCCAAGAGTCCCTGCAAATCCGTCAATATTACCCAGCGATACATCAATTCGCAACTCGCTGGGCGCTGCGTTCCCCTGATCGATGTAACCAGTCACACGACTTTCCCAAAAACGCTCGGCCGCAGTGAAGGCCGCCCCATAGCTGGAAATGTCTTGCGCAGAAGTATCCCCGTAATCCAACACAATGTTCATAACCGCACTTACCGAGGATACCATCGAAGAGGCAATCAGACAATAAAATAGGCTTTTATTGTTCATTAAATAGGCTTTTTAACCTATATTACAAGGAAGTCAATGCATTACATAGTGCTCCAATCTGAAGAGTAGCCAAACGAGGGAGAATCGAACGGATAATCGATTCGAGTTGTAAACGCGCTGATAGAGTACCCGGATAATAAAGGAGTGCTTCGGTTCTCCATTAGTCTTGTCTCTGCTCAAGAGGGTCTTCCGAAACCACTCGCCTGCCCAGAACTCGTTTCATCTTTATACGTTTCAAACTTCCCTCCGACGCACCCTTCTCTATACTTCGCGCTATGTCTGATTATCACAACGTCCAGGAAGTTAAAGCCATCGATCCGGCCATTGCTGCACCCTTCCGCTGCATACTAATACTACGCCGTAAGCATACCAAAACAGCGAAAAACGGCAACCCCTTCCTCAGTATCGAACTGGGCGACAGCGGTGGCAGCTTTACCGCAAATTGCTTTTCTGACTCCGCAATTTTCAAAGCGATCGAAAAGATGGATGAAGGCTCCATCCTTCGGGTAGCCGGTAAGACGGAATACTACAACGATCGTTTCTCCCCACGCCTCCAGTCAGCAGAACAGATTGATCTCGACGAAGCCGAAGCCGAAGGCGTCGCCGGAGAACTCGTCGAAACACCACCTGAAACAGAAGAAACCCTGTGGCAAACACTGCAAGACGCCGTCGCCGTCATCCAGCATCCCCAGTTGAAGGAAACGGTTGAGCGGGTACTTGAAGAAGTGGGTGACCATTTTCGCGTATGTCCCGCAGCCATTAGTATGCACCATGCCTATCGTAACGGCCTGCTCGAACACACCGTGCATATGCTGCAGGCGGCCCGTGCCTTACTCCCGGTCTACCCACAGGTCGACCCCGACCTGGCACTGGCCGGTATCGTTCTTCACGACATCGGAAAACTCGAAGAATACGAGGGCGACTTCGCCGTCAAAACCAGCCGCATCGGCACTCTTCAAGGGCATGTTGTCATCGGCTTCCGAGTCGCGCGAAAAGCCGCTCTTCTCTCCAAGCTCAACCCCGACCTGACCGAACGCCTCGAGCACATTATCCTCAGTCACCAAGGTGAAAAAGAATGGGGTGCCGCTGCTATGGCTGCCACTCCGGAAGCGGTGTTTGTCTCTATGGTCGACAATCTGGATGCGAAGATGGGCATGGTCCAGCGCGTGCTGCGCAACGCACCGGAGGGCGACACCTTCTCCGATTTCCTACCCGGCCTGCAGACGCGTGTCTTGCTCACACAACCAGATAAAAGCTGATCGCTGGACCACAAAAAAGACTTGCCCGAAAAACTCCGAACAAGGCTAGTAAAAATTAGAGCTAACTAAGAAACAACTACTTCAAGTCGAAGCGATCGAGATTCATCACCTTGTTCCAGGCGGCGACAAAGTCCTTCAGGAACTTCTCCCCTGAATCAGCGCTACCGTAGATCTCTGCAATGGCACGCAGTTCGGAATTTGAACCGAAGATTAAATCGACGCGACTGCCGGTCCACTTGACCGCGCCGCTCTTCCGATCCTTCCCTTCAAAGACCTGCTCATGCGGATCAACCGCACTCCACTGGATGCCCAGATCCAGTAAATTGACAAAGAAGTCATTACTCAGCGCACCGGGACGGTCGGTAAATACCCCCCAGTTGGATGCATCCGTATTAGTTTCCAATACACGCAAACCACCGATTAGAACAGTCATTTCCGGAGCGGTCAGCGTCAGTAACTGAGCGCGGTCAATCAACATATGCTCCGATTCGAGATACATCCGGCTCTTCAGGTAATTCCGGAAACCATCCGCCTGTGGTTCCAAAGGAAGAAAACTCTCCACATCAGTATGCTCCTGATTGGCATCCACACGACCCGGAGTAAAGGGAACCTCAATCGTCTGCCCCGCACTCTTTGCCGCGGACTCCAAGCCCGCACAACCTGCCAGTACAATCAAATCGGCCAATGAAACCGCCTTGTTACCCGACTGCGCTTCATTGAAGCCCTTTTGAATAGATTCCAGAGCATCCAACACCTTGGACAGTTGCTGCGGATTATTCACCTCCCAGTACTTCTGCGGAGTCAACCGTAGACGGGCACCATTGGCACCGCCACGCATATCCGAACCCCGGAAAGTCGAAGCCGAAGCCCATGCCGTAGAAACCAATTCAGAAACGGTCAACCCGGAGGCCAGAATCTTATCTTTCAAATCCGTGGCATCCGAACCATCTACCAGATCATAAGAGCGAGCGGGCAGCGGATCCTGCCAGATCAATTCTTCGTCAGGTACATCTGAACCGAGATACCGAACCTTTGGCCCCATATCGCGGTGCGTCAGCTTATACCAGGCACGCGCAAAAGCATCAGCAAATTCATCCGGATTTTCGTAGAAACGACGGGAAATCTTCTCGTAGGCCGGATCCAGTCGAAGTGACAAATCAGTAGTCAACATCATCGGCTGGTGGCGTACCCCATCACGGTGCGCGTCGGGCACTGTGTTTGCACCGGCATCGCCCTTTGGCTTCCACTGCTGCGCCCCCGCCGGACTCTTGGTCAATTCCCATTCATGTTCAAAAAGGTTTTTAAAATAGAGGTTACTCCAGCGCGTAGGCATCTGCGTCCATGCACCTTCCAGACCACTCGTAATCGTGTACTCCGCATTACCCGTGCCGAAACTGTTCTTCCAGCCAAGCCCCTGTTCCTCGATATTAGCTCCGGCAGGCTCCGGGCCCAAATACTCGTCCGGATTAGCCGCACCGTGTACTTTGCCAAAGGTGTGACCGCCCGCAATTAAGGCGACCGTTTCCTCATCATTCATCGCCATACGGCCAAAAGTTTCACGGATATCGCGTGCCGCCGCTATCGGATCCGGATTGCCGTTCGGGCCTTCCGGATTCACATAGATCAGACCCATCTGCACGGCCGCAAGCGGATACTCCAGCTCACGATCGCCCTCATAGCGATTGTCGCCAAGCCATTCGGTTTCGGAACCCCAATAAATGTCTTCTTCCGGCTCCCAGACGTCGGCTCGTCCGCCGCCAAACCCGAAAGTCTTGAAGCCCATCGAATCCAGAGCAACATTCCCGGTAAGGATCATCAAATCCGCCCAGGAAAGATTATTTCCATACTTCTGCTTGATGGGCAACAAGAGCAAACGTGCTTTGTCGAGATTTGTATTATCCGGCCAGCTATTCAACGGAGCAAATCGTAGTGCCCCTGTACCGGCACCTCCACGGCCATCGCCAGTACGATACGTTCCCGCGCTGTGCCATGCCATGCGAATAAAGAAGGGCCCGTAATGACCATAATCCGCCGGCCACCAATCCTGGGAGTCGGTCATTAATTTCGTAAGATCACTCTTCACTGCCTCCAGATCCAGTTTCTCAAAGGCTTCTGCATAATCAAAGTCCTCACCCAGCGGATTCGATAGACTCGAATGTTGGCGAAGAATATTCAGCTTCAACTGATTGGGCCACCAATCGCGGTTACTCGTTCCCCGACCCGCTCCTTGGCCCATTGAGCCGTTTAAAAACGGGCACTTGCTTTCATTCGAACCGCTGTCTGTTGCCGCTTCGTTACTTGTATAGGTGGTATCTGTACTCATGGGTATTCAATTTAATAACGGATAATAATAAACGCAATGTTACCACTAAAGTACTTGAAAAAGAATAATTAGTAAAATATATAATACCTAAGCTTTCATAGGTTTTAACTATAATTATGGATATCCAAAGAATTCGCTATTTTTTAGAAGTTGTCCGCCAAAAGAACTTTACCCGAGCCGCAAAGCTCTGCCGCATTTCACAACCTTCCCTCAGTCAGCAGATCATGAAACTGGAGGGTGAAGTCGGCGGATCGCTCCTTCTCAGAAAAAGGGGCAATATCGAACTAACAGAGCATGGGCAGATATTTTTACAGTTCGCCAGCGCGATTATGGCAGAGGTTCAAACCGCTGAAGAATTTATACGTGACTCCCAGGGCAAAACAAAAAAAGCGATACGCATCGGAGCCATTCCGACAGTAGCACCCTACCTCATTCCCAAAGTATTCAAACTGATAAAAACAAAACTTCCGGACGCCCGACTGGAACTAGTCGAAGGAGTCACGCCTACGCTTGCTGATGCGCTCAGAAATGGTCATTTAGACTTCGCCCTCCTCAGTCCGCACAGTGCCTCCGAAAACGGCACAGAGAGTCTACTCCTGTTAGAAGACCCACTGATCTTGACACTCCCGAAGGACCACTCATCCGAGAAGAAAAAAAAGATAAGTATTGCTCAATTAAACAAAGAGAAAGCCTTACTGCTGGAACAGACGCACTGCCTTTCTGAACAAAGTGAAAGTTACTGCGAAGCGGTCGGCATCAAGCCACAATTCATCATGCGAGCGACACAGATTGATACATTGTTGGGATTAGTCGAACAAGGCATGGGCTTTACCTTTACCCCGAAGATAGCGATTCCCCATCACAGGCACAGAAAAGTTTCCTACCATACGATGGCAGGCAAACCTTACCAGAGGGAGATCCGGCTCTACTGGATGAAGCGACACGTCCTCTCTCGCATGCATCAGTCAGTCATCCATTCGCTCACGACATAGGCACCATCTAAAACATTTCAGCTACGCTCCCGGGAAAAATCGGAAGCGCCTTTAGCTTGCAGTTGTTTAATTGATGCTATTTTCTAGAAATACTATGATTGCTCGAACCTTCCATACTACCCTCTTGTTCACTGTAACCGCAGCACTCCTTGCCAGCGTCTCATCGTCGATTTGTGCGACCACAAGCGCAAAAGCAGAAAAACTTACCCTCGTCTCGAATCGCTGGCCGCCGTTTACCGACAGTTTTGAGGCAACCCGCATTGCCCTAGACATTGTCCATCTCGCCTTACTCCGGATCGGTATTGAAGCAGAAACGCAGATCATCGATCAATGGGCTACACTGCAAAGTGATTTAAAGGCCGGCATATATGATGGATCCGGCACAATCTGGAATTCCCCAGAACGGTCAAAATACCTGCACTTCTCCGATCCGTATCTAGAAAATCGACTCATCCTGATTGGCAAAAAAGGCCTCGATGTATCCGCTCAAAGCCTCGATGCCCTGAAAGGTAAACGACTTGGACTCGTCAAAGGCTATGCTTATGGGGATCTCTTGGAAAGTGCGGAAGGCGTCCACATCCACCACGGGCCAAATGATATGGAAAACATAAAATCTGTTTGGCTAGGGCAGTGCGACTATGCACTGGTGGATTCGCTGGTTGTCCATCATTTAGTCAGCGAACATGGGATAGAAGCGGAAGACTATTTCGCCATCGGGCTGAAGCCAGTCTTGATTCAACCACTTCATTTTGCCCTGCGAATAGAGCACCCCCATGCCATTAGCATCCTAGAAAACTTCAATCGAGAAATACGTATAATGCAAGCCGATGGCAGCTACCATCGCATCCTTCGCCTAAGCTGGATACGTACAGACATCGACGCAGACGGACGTACGGAGCTGGTGCAGGGTGGCTCGGCGATTGGACCAAACGCACCTCTCAATGCCTACGACATTTCTTACACCCAACATATGTTTAACGCGATTGAAGAACGCGAACGCTACTGGATCGATGGACACTACTATGATGATTGGAATCAAGTGCGTGCCGCCTACCCGGATGCCTATGAAAACGCACCGTCCGATAACGAAGGATTCCTTCTTTTTAAGCGTCAATTTTAAGCGCCGACCGCTCTAGGATGTAACGTCCTCGGAAGCTGACTGCTCAGCTGATACCGGCTTTAGACTGGGAAAGAGAATCGTGTCGCGAATACTCTCCGCACCGGTCAGTAAAATGATCAGACGATCGATCCCCAAGCCCATACCTCCGGCCGGTGGCATCCCATGCTCCAGCGCAGTAATGAAATCGTTATCCATATCCTGCACTTCCTCACCCACCTGTTCGAGAAACATCTTTTTCTGTATAATCGGGTCATTTTGCTCAGAATAAGCCGGAGCAATTTCCTGCCCGTTGATGCACAGCTCGAACACGTCAATCGTAGTTTCATCGTCCTCTGTGATCTTCGCCAATGGACACAACTCACGGGGAATATGCGTGACAAAAGTTGGCTGAATCAACGTCGGCTCGATTACTTTTTCGAACACGTTGTTGGAGATTTCGTAATCTTCCAAGTCACTGTCCACTTCGATCCCCAAAGCGCGCGCCTTTTCCAGCTTTGTCGCGCTATCATAGCTGAACCAATCTGCATCGCCCGTAGCCTCAATGACTAAATCCTTGTAACGAGCCTCACGCCATTCACCACCCAGGTGTATCACGGTTCCGTCTGGGCGCTCGATATCCATCGAACCAATTACCTTACTTGCCACATGCTGAATTAGGCCATGAGTCAACTCCATCATTCCACGGAAATCCGTGTACGCTTGATACAACTCCAACATGGTAAATTCCGGATTGTGTCGACGGGAAAGACCCTCGTTGCGGAAGACCCGGCCTATCTCAAAGACCCGATCTTCGCCCCCCACCAACATACGCTTGAGATAGAGCTCCAATGCAATTCGCATGTAGAAGCGACAGTCCAGTGCGTTGAAATGCGTCAGAAAAGGACGTGCCGCTGCACCGCCGGCGACCGCCTGCAGGACCGGTGTCTCCACCTCCTGGAAATCACGATCCCACAAATAACGGCGCATTTCCCGAATAATCGCAGAACGTTGCTTAAAGCGATTGCGTGAGGTGGGGTTGACAATCAAATCCAGATAACGCTGACGGTAGATCTTATCATCATCCTTTAGCCCGGCCCACTTCTCAGGCAGGGGACGCAGCGACTTTGAGACCAGCGTGTAGCGACTCACCCGCACTGTAATCTCTCCGGTCTTCGTCTTAAAGAGACGACCTTCCACCCCAATAATATCACCCAAATCAAGCTTCTTGAAGTATGTGTTGTACTCGCCCTCCGGTAATTCATCGCGCGTCGCATAACACTGGATTAAGCCCTCGCGATCCTGAATCTTTAAAAAACTAGCCTTACCCATCACCCGGAAGACCAGAATCCGCCCGGCTACCTGTACGATCGGCTGCTCTTCATCCGGAGCCTCCTCTTTGTAAGAGGCTAAGGCATCCGCTGAAGTATGCGACTGCTCACAATTCGCAGCAAAAGGATCTTTACCGGCGGCGCGGAGTGCCTCCAGCTTTTGCAAGCGCACAGCGAACAGATCATGAGTGTTTTCTGGTTGGGCGTTATTTTCAGTCATCGGTCAAAAGGCAGAAAATTGCCTCCCGGTCCTTAAAAAAGCAAACGCATTCTACTTGCCCGATTCGAACGATACGCGGTGATAAAGAACTGGAAATAAAAGCTTCACTCTTTTCAGAACCAGCCGCTTGTGCCATAGTACGCTACCAACGTTTACCACAAAACGCAGAGGACCATGATCGGACTGGCAGAACAGACAGGCAGACCCGCACAGCCGGGCAATCTCAGCAAGCTCGTAGACGCTATTTTTCAGCCGGGCGGCCATCTTGAAAGCGCTCTTGGATTGGAACATCGACCGGAGCAGGCAGATATGGCCCAGTCGGTTGCCGACGCGCTTGAAGCAGACACACCCCTGCTCTTCGAAGCCGGCACAGGGGTAGGTAAAAGCCTCGCCTACCTGATCCCCGGACTCCTTCATTCAATCGACTCCGAGCGCCCCTTTGTCGTCTCCAGTCATACCATCGCGCTACAGGAACAAATCCGGGAAAAAGACCTGAAGATTTGCCGCGACCTTTTCCAGTCTGTCCCGGCACTCCAGAAATATGCTCACTTTAAAACCGCTATCATGCTTGGTCGGGCAAATTATTGCTGTACCACTCGCCTTGCCGCGGCCATCCAAGAAGCCGGCGGCGCACAAAGCGAACTCCTTCCCAATCAGGCAAGAGAAGACCTTGTTCGGCTGACCCAATGGGCCGCCACTGCAGAAAACGGCGTCCTTCAGGAACTCTCCCCACCCCCGCTCCCCGAAGTATGGGATCAAGTCAATGCCGACAGCTCCACCTGTACTCGAAAAAACTGTGACCCCGCCATCTGCTTCCATCAGCGTGCCCGCAAGAAACTCTTTTCAGCCAACTGCATCGTACTCAACCACAGCCTGCTTTTCTCTTTAATCAACGCCGGCATGCCACCCGGAGATGATCAGCGCGGTATTCTTTTACCGGAGGACTTTGTCGTACTGGATGAAGCCCACCGCATTCCCTCAATCGCCACAGACCACTTCGGGCTTCATATCAGTTCCTACGGCATCGATCGCGCACTCAAACGCCTTTACAATCCACGCACTCGCCGCGGACAACTCAAGAAATACGGAAGCCCCAAAGACCTGCAGGCTGTCGAGAACGCCATCCACGCTTGCGATGAATTTTTCCAAGCGATCAATGAAACCTGCCTCCGGAAGAAGCCTGTACTACGTATCCGCCAGACCGGAATCTGCCAAAACACCACAGACGCACCTCTCCGGGAAGTCACCAAACGCATCGATGCACTGATCGAAAAAACAGATGATGAACGCCTCAGTGATGAACTGGGCGATCATCGGCGGCGCATCGCCGCCAACCGACTGGGCATCCAAAACTTTATCGAGCTAGCCGAAGAAGATCACGTCTACTGGGTAGAAAGAAGCGGCAAGCACGGCAACCTCACGACCTTTCGCAGCGCCCCTCTCGATGTAGCCCCACACCTCCAACAAGCTCTCTTCCAAAGAGGTAGTTCGGCTATACTGACCAGTGCCACCCTTTCCAACGGCCAGAGCCTGGACAACTTTCGCGACAAAGTGGGAGGACACTGCGCCGAGACCGAAATCCGCCACTCCCCCTTCGACTACCCTAACAACTGCTGTATTTTTATCGCTTCGGATACTCCTGAACCAGAACCCGGGAAAGGACGCCTCGACCTCGAACACCTCGCCGAGAGCATTGTTTGGTGCGCTCGCCAGACACCCGGCGGTACGCTCGTTCTCTTTACCAGCCATCAGGATCTCCGCGCTGCTCAACAACGCACAGTCGACACCTTTCGAAAAATCAACCGCCCCCTCTTTTGTCAGGGCATCGACGGCCCACGCAGTGAACTCCTGCAACGATTCCGCAAAGCAGGTAATGGCATCCTCTTCGGCACAGACAGCTTCTGGACCGGGATTGATGTACCCGGCCCGGCCCTTTCTCAAGTCATCCTTACACGCCTACCCTTTGAAAACCCCGGACACCCGCTGGGCGAAGCACGCTTCGAATACATCCGCAGCCGGGGCGGAAACCCCTTTGCTGAACTCGCCATACCCGAAGCGCTGACCAAGTTCAGACAAGGTCTGGGTCGTCTGATCCGCTGCCAAAATGACCGGGGACATCTGATTATTCTCGACTCCCGCCTACTACGGAAGCCCTATGGAAAGCACTTCTTGCAAGCACTGCCCCATGAGCATTTTCACCGCTTTAATAAAAGCAACTGCCAGACCGTCTTTAACCAAGCCACCCTCTTTTCCAAAGAGACAGATACCGGATTCAGCCACCCATGAAAATTCACAGTTACGGAGCGACGCATTCCGGCCAAGTTCGCTTAGCCAACGAAGACGCCTTCTTCCTCAGTGATGTCCATCATGTCTACGCTGTCGCTGATGGGATCGGAGGGCTACCCGGAGGCGCGCAGGCAAGTGAGCGCATTGTCTCCCTTCTCCAGCGGGCTTATCAGATTTTAGATAAAGATCCGGCACGCCACGACTTGGGCGAATTGGTTCGCCAAATCAACCAAATCATCACTAAGGAGGTACACATCGCCCACCCCGAAACCGGAGCCGGAAGTACGCTCACCCTCGCTCAAATTCAGCGTGATGAGTTGCACATCGCACATGTTGGGGACTCCGCGGCTTATATCTACCATCAGGGACATCTCGAGAAACTCACGACCGACCACACCATGGAAGAGGAGCTGATCCGTGCCCACGGTGCGGATGCTCACAGCACGATGCCACCAGAGTATGCCCATACCCTGACACGCTGTATTGGCCAAATTAACGAACTCGTCATTGATCTCACTCAGGTACAGTTAGCTCCGCAGGACAAACTTCTCTTCTGCACGGATGGGCTGAACAAAGTTATCGGCGATGATGTAATGGAGGAAATACTCGAGTCCAACGATTGCCCACAAGCCATCTGCCAGTCTATGATCAATGCGGCCAATGCAATGCTCGGGCCAGACAACATCACGGTTATCGTTGCCGTTATCGAAGCCCTCGACCCAGCCACTAAAGGATGAAGAAGTCCCAAATTTTTCAAACTAAAGTAGACGAACAACCGGACAATTCTCTATTCCGCTTCAGCCTTGGTCAGGCACTGCACGAAGAAGGCGCCGCGAGCGAGTCGATTCCCCATCTTCAACACTGCGCCGATTCGCGCGAAGACTGGATGCTCCCCCGCATTCTCCTCGGTAAAGCCCTCCTCCAAGCAGGCCGGCCCAGCGAAGCCAAGCCCATCCTTGAGAAAGCCCTCAATCTAGCCGTCGAACAACACCACGACGACCCCGCAGGAGAACTCCGCGCCCTCATCGCGGACCTGTAAACGAAGCGGATCCGCTCAAGAATACTTTTGTTTGGGACTCCTTGTGGTGACCTCAAGAGGTCTGCTTGCCTAGCAATCTATTCACGGTCTTGGCCAATCGACGTACGCGGCAGCAATAAAATAAGCGAAATCGCTATTGCTCGAGGGGAAAGTCGGCGAGCAATTCGTCCGCTGTCCAAGGAGCAGCGCGAGGGCCATAATCGTTGGCATAGGCTTCCATCGCCTCGATACTGACTTCAGGGGCTTCATTACCCCACTCCTGCCGAATATAAGTCAGCACACCGGCAATGTCCTTTGCTTTCAGATTGAGGCCATTGGGGCCGAAAGCAGGCATGTTGCCATTATATTTGGCTCCAGCCACAATGATTGGGCCATTGAGTCCATTTACGAGAATACGAGCAAGGCGTTCCTCACTACCAGTTACCCATTTAGAAGCCACGAGAGTGGGGAATGCGCCGGGCACACCTTGACCATTGGCTTGGTGGCACTGGGCACACTGAGAACGGAAGACCTTGGCACCGCGATCGAAAAGAGAGATCTCCGGACGGGGAGGCGCTGCAGCCAATGCGTCGTACTCGGGGTCGTAGACATCCCAGCGAAAGTCACCGGAGTTCTCGATGAAATAAACACCGCCCCAGAAGCACAAGCCAGCGAAGACAAAGATGAGAAAAATAGGTATAGGAGAAAATCCTTCGGCAGGCTCGTCTTTCTCACGCATCAACTGGTCATGCACATTGTGCATGTCGGTATCCTGCATGCCCGCCTTTTCAAATGCGGGGCGACTCTCGTTGCTCGGCGGTTGATTTGTATTATCTTCACTCATTGATCTAAAATGGGTGCTTCAGGTAGGCTGTAGTCAACTTTCAGACTCAATAAATATTCAACTAGTGCCACAGCACGACGAGTCGGTATGACTTCGTAGCCGGTTTTAGGGCTGTAAGGAGAGTCTGCGGGAATCTTTACCGCTTCAGGAGAAGGCTCACCTTCAATCTCCCTGACCTCATAGAGAAAGGGGTACGGCGGCATAATAGAGCCTTTGGAGGTGAGTTGTGGATTGTAAAGGTGCTGGTGGTGCCACTCTCGACCTCCATCTCCGGCAAAACGACCGCCGACATGGGCAAGATCCGGACCGGTTCGCATGGTACCTAAAAGAACGCGATCCTGCATAATGTAGTCACGGGCTACCGTAGCACGCAGGCCCCAACCACGGTCTATATCGGCCCCGAATCCCTCTCGCCGAATCTGTTGACTGTGACAATAGATACAACCGAGTTCAATGTAGACCTGCTTCCCTTGCAGAGCGATGCCACTTTCGCGACGGGGAAAGAGCGGATCGCCCTCCATCTGTTTGCCGTCCTCGTCGAGTTCGGCCGTAGTCTGCAGGAGCGAACCAAACTGCAACTGGCTGGCCAGAATCACACCAGTGTAAGAAAAGGCGATGGTGAAAAGAATGCCACAAAAGAGCAGTGCGATATTTTTCATCCGGCTGCCTCCTTTCCGCTGGTGGATACCAAAAGTGTCGGCCCGCTCTTAGCGCGAACGGCACCGGCAGCGAAGAGCATCCAGAAGAAATTGATCGCAAAGGCGAAGTGACCAATTGTGATGAGAACACCGGAAACCGAGCGCGCTTTCAGCCATGGCAAGGTGTTTTGAACAATCTCGAGGAAAGGAATTTCCGCATTATTCATTGCCAGACCCTGGTACCAACCACCGACCTGCAGGGCAATCACCATGATAAGAATACCAATGCCACTGGCCCAGAAGTGAATCTGGATGAGCTTGGCCGAGGGCCATTCACGATGAAGCATGCGAGGCATCATGTAGTAAATGCCACCAAACATGATCATCGTGAAGAAGGCATAGACGCCGTGGTGGGCGTGTCCCACGGTGAAGTGGGTAAAGTGTGTAATCAGGTTAACGTCGCGCAACGACATGGCCGAACCGATAAGACTGACCAAAGTGTAGTTTATCGCGCCAAAGACGACGAAACGAATGGTCGGACTGCGCCAGCCTTCTTTGTGCAGTCCAACAATCGATAAATGGTGGTTGATTCCGACAACAACAACGGGAACAACCATCATGACGGAAGCAACAATACCTGCGGAAACCAGCCATACCGGAACGGGGCCGCCAATGATGTGGTGAATGCCTGCCCAGTTGTAGAAGAGAGCGAGAGACCAAAAGCCGAGAACCGAAAGGTAATAGGAATAGATGGGACGACCCAGTACCTTGGGAATCAGATAATAGGCAGCACCTAAAGCCATGGGGGTGTACCAAAGGCCGAGCGCATTATGACCAAACCACCAATTGACGACGGATTGTACAACGCCTTGTGCGGGTGCCCAAAGTATCATCAGAACCGCGACAACGTAAATCCATGGAAACCAGAATAAACCGGCAAGAAAGTACCATTGCGAGACGTAGACGTGATCCCCCCGTCGAAAACGAAATGCGATGATGCCCCAGACACCAATCAAAATGTAGGAAATAGCGAGGAGCGGAGTCGCGTAGACAGGTACCTCAAGCCATTCGACCGATGTGAGATCACCGCGGAGGATGCCAAAAATACCCAAAGAGACGCCTAGATTCCAAAAAACTCCGGCGATAATAAGGAGCCCACCATGGCGGATCGGTGACCGACAAAGCCGGGCCATAATCCATAAACAAAGTCCATAAATAACGTTATTACTCCAACCGAGCGCAACCGCATTGAGGTGTGCGGAACGAACGCGCCCAAAAGTAGCCGCTTCAAAACCGGCAAGAAACTCCGGATTGTGCATCTTAATCGCGGCAATCAGGGCAAAGACCGTTCCAAGCAAGAGCCAAATCACCGCAGATACCGTAAAGAATAGAGAAGCCGAACGAATGGATTGATCGATCTCACTCAATTCTGCGCGCTGCGAGGTAATCTCCGTTGTATACGGAATAGACGGTTGCCGGGCATTGTCTGTGGCGGATGCGTTCATCAAATATTAATTTGTTACTCTCGGAGAATGCTGTCTGACTTTGTAATAACAACTAGTTTAACACAGACTACAGCATTCATTATCCGTCATTATCGGTCGCTTCAGTTCGCTTTATGCGAGGGTGCTTTACTCTCCGGGAATTGATCGGAAATCTCCCCTTCAGGTTCTTCATCGGTAAATATAACCCGTGCCTGCTGATCAAAGTTTTTCAGCTGCCCCTTCTTGGCTGACCAGTAAAACATGGAGATCGCTACACCGAAGAAAAAGATCGCCAATAACAACAAAGGCAGCAGAGAGAGATAGTTTTCAACAGACATGACCGGTAGATCGGGATCGGAGAATTACTCAGCAGGTGTCGCTGATTTGGTTCGGTATTGTTGGACCACGGCATCCATCGCCGGTTCGATCGGAATGCGAACAACACCAGCTTCTGCGTTCACCACCGCGTAGGACTCAAGCTTGGACTTTCCAGCAGCCCGTGCCTCATCAGCCTTGATCTGTCGCTGCTCTTTCGCTGCCTGATCGGCCGGATCTGCCTGTTGCGGCAGATAAGCAATAAAAGCAATTAGGGCAAAAGAGATAATGGCCCCCAAACAACCAAGGAAGGTATACAGTTGGTTAGTGGCAGTTGGTTCTTTTTCAGACATCCGAGTAATAGGTTTATTCCACGTAGTTGAGAGAGTTTTCGATATTCGGGTCACGCACAGGGATGGCTTCCGCCTTCTTTGTACTGTTACAGAAGGCCCATATGCAAACCCCACCGACGCCGATCACTGCAGCAATATCAAAAATATTCACAGAGAACTGCCGAACGAGATAACCGGCACCATGGGCGTCCGGATCAGCCAACTTGCCCGGGACAATATTCCAATATAAATCGAGTAAGTGAAAACAAAGAATCCATCCAGCGATAGCGACAGAGCGCCAGACCACCACTTTTGTCTTATACCAAAGTAAAATAAGGAAAGGCGTGAGGAAGTGACCAAATATCAACCCCATACTAACCCACCACCAGCTGTTTAATTCTCCATTGAAGTTCTTCTCACGGATAATGTACCAGAAGGTCTCTTCAGGAATGTTGGCGTTATAGATCAGGAAATACTGGGAGAAACTGATGTAGGCCCAGAAAATAGTGAAGGTCAGCATTAGACAGCCGATGTCATAGCGGTGTGCCTGCTTAAGGATGCCTTTGAGATAGCCCCTGGTGGCAAGAACAATGCAGAGAATAATAAGTGCGCTGAGCGCTGCACGCATCGATGCGGCAAAAAACCAGACACCGTACATCGTAGAAAACCAGTGATACTCCAAAGACTTGAACCAATCGATAGCGCCGACAGTGGCAAAGACCGCACAAAGGAAAAGTCCGGCACTGGACAGCCGACGGGCAATATGCGTGTTATTGATATTACCGGTCTTATCGGTGTCGAAGGACAACTTACGGAGCGCGTAGGAGATTCCGATAAAGACGGCAAATACAAGCACTGAGCGAATGATAAAAAAGCTGTGATTGAGGTACGGAGACTTCCACTGATAGAGCGGATCATCACCTACCGTACCGTGACTGGCCAACTGATTGCTACTGTCTAGCCACTTCCAGAGTAATCCGGCTTGATCCCCGCTAAAGGTAACCAGAAGTAATGGCAAAAAGAGAATGAACAGGACAGGGAAAGCGGCAAAAGAGTGCTCACACTGACGGCGGATGATGACTGGCCAACGAGCGTGAAAGACGTACCAAATCTGCGTCAGGAAAAGCATGCCGACTGCAATTGAAAGCCAGAAGGCGATGCCCATGAGCCAGCTCATCAGCGGGCGAACATCGCCGCTGTTGTAACCTTGAAAAAAACCAAGGCCGGCAATAGCGAGACCGACCAAACCGACGATCAAGGCGATGCTGCCGAAGCGGTTGAGTGAAGCGTTGTTGGCATCCGTGCTCATAGCTTACAATCCGATCTCCTTGCGTTGTTGCTCCGGCATGCGGTCGGCCGGTGCATACTGAGAAAACTGTAGAGCACGCATGTAGAGCACGATGGCCCAACGCTCCTCCGGTGTGATCCGGTCCTTGAGGCCATACATTAAGCCCTTACCGTTGGAAATAACTTCGTAGAGGTAGCCATCGGTCTCGCCCCGCAGACGATCATCGTGGTAACTGGCGGCCAATACGCCGTATGGCTTGGTCACGCCATTGCCATCGCCGGCTGCACCATGACAGGATGTACAAAAGATGTCATATTTCTTCCGCCCAAGCTGCATGAGCTCATTACTCGCAGAGATGGGCATCGTCTCGATAAAACTGCCATCCAGGTTTTTTCCGGTACGATAAACCGTGCTGGATATACCTTCTGCAATGTAGTCCGCGGAAAAGACTTCCTCTTGGTTATGGTAATTTCCACGAGCTACCGTGTTGGGGGGGATCGGGCGATCATCGCGCGCATCATCAAAGAAGCTGTTGGACGCCTGTGGCTTATACTTCGCTTGACGATCCATGTCGGAAAACACTTCGATCGGAGTTTTGCGCGTAAGCGAACCGCGGAAGCCGAGTATGGAGACCGTAGCGACGATAACAAATGCGTATAGGATCAGAAAGATGCGCATGACAGTAATCTAAGCGTTGACCTCCTCGATGTCAGTACCGCCAATTTCTTCTAGGAAGCTACGGGTTGCCTGGGGGTCGTATTGTGGGTCGCGCGACTCGATGGCAATAACCAGCCGGTCGCCCGATACTTCAAGAAACTTTGCACTGTTGAAGAGCGGATTGTAGTGCTGCGGGAGCAAGTTGGTAATAAACATGCCGCCGAGCGTACCAAATGCAGAGAGCAAAATAGTCAGCTCATACATGATAGGAAACGGGAAGATCGGGCTGAAAAATGGTTTACCACCGACAATCAACGGGTAGTCAAAATAGTTCATGTACCAAACCATCAAGGTACCGATTATAAAACCGGTGATTCCACCGCAGAAAGTAAAGATGGGCACCTTGGAACGAGGCTGCCCCTGTGCTTCCGGCATACCGTGTACCGGGAAAGAGGAGTACGTATCCCACTTTTTATAACCGGCATCGCGCACTTTCTCAGCAGCATGAAAAAATGAGGCCGTATTCTTAAAGGATGCGATCAAACCATAGCTCTGTTCTGCTTCTGCCATTAGTGAGAGCCTCCTTTCCCGTCATCGTGGTGTCCATGCGGATCCGCTGCCGGCATGACGAATTTAACCTCCGCAATCGGCATTAGAGGCAGGAAGCGCAGGAACATCAGGAAAAGTACACTGAACAATCCAAATGTCCCGAAAAAGGTAAAGATATCGACAATTGTCGGTGAGTAATAGCCCCAGGAACTGGGCAGAAAGTCGTTTGCCAGAGAAGTCACCGTAATAACAAACCGCTCAAACCACATGCCGACATTGATCAGGATCGACATCACCCAAACCAAGGCCGCATTCTTACGAACTGCGCTGAACCAGAAAAGCTGCGGTGTGAACACATTACAGCTGAACATCATCAGGTAAGCCCACCAGTACTGACCAAAGGCACGGTTAATAAAAGCATAACTCTCGTATGGATTCGCCCCATACCAAGCGATGAAGAACTCCATAATGTAGGCGTACCCAACGATCGAACCGGTACCGAGGCAGATCTTACACATGTTGTCGATATGACGTTGCGTGATCAGGTCGTGCAGGCCGTAAAGTGCCCGAAGCGGAAGCATCAGGGTGAGTACCATTCCAAAGCCGGAGAAAATAGCACCGGCAACAAAGTAAGGCGGGAAAATCGTGGTATGCCAACCGGGCAACTGGGCAGCGGCAAAGTCAAAGGAAACGATGGTGTGCACAGAGAGCACGAGCGGCGTTGAAAGACCGGCCAGAATGAGGTAAGCCATCTCGTAGTTGCGCCAGTGATTGCCCGCATTGCGCCAACCCATGGCGAAAATACCATAAAAATACTTACGAAAGATATCCATCGCTTGGGCCAAGATACCGGCCCCCTCGTAGACACCCTTCTGTAAACGCTGCACTGCCCGGTCACGCAACACACCAAGATCCGGAATCATCCCCATATACCAGAAAAGCACGGAGACGGTACCATAGGTCGAAACCGCAAAAACGTCCCACTCCAGAGGTGAACGGAACTGCGGCCAGATCACATTGGCATTGGGCAGGGGGAATAGCCACCAAGCAAACCAAACACGACCAACGTGGAAGAGCGGGAAAATACCGGCACAAACCACGGCAAAAATAGTCATGGCCTCAGCCGCGCGATTGATCGACGTCCGCCAGCCCTGCTTGAGCAGACATAGCACCGCAGAAATCAGCGTACCGGCATGGCCGATACCAATCCAGAAAACGAAATTAACGATGGCCCAACCCCAATTAATCGGGTTGGCCAAACCCCAAACGCCTACACCAGTGCTGACCAACCAAGCCAAACCGAGTCCGGTAAACGCGGCAGTCATTAATGCGACCGCCATACAGACCCACCACCAAAGAGGTGTCGGCGTCTCGACAATACGGCAAATTTTGTCCGTTACCCAATTGAAGTCACGATCGTTCGTCACCAGCGGCTGCTCCACAAGTTCAGCAGGCTGGACCTTGGCGAGCAGCGCGTCCCTCAACGGATCGTTTGTGCTGTTCTCAGTGATCATGGCCATGGTCGTGGGAATCGCTGTAAGTCTTGGAATGTTCCGCCTTTGACGGAGCGTGGATATCGTGCCCGGCGCCGCTTCCGTAGCGCTCTTTATATTCTGCGTAGGCGAAAGGCTTCTTGTAGTAGTCCGGCATACGCTTGTTCGGGTTGCGCAGGCGGGCCAAGTATGTAATTCGCGGACGGTTATTCAAATAACCGAGAACCGAGTAATTGCGATCGCTCGATTTAGCCTGGGAGACCTCTGTCTCAGAATCGGCAATATCACCAAAAGTGATCGCGTCTGTCGGGCAGACCTGTTGGCAAGCAGTCTTAATCGCACCATCCCTAACGGCGATATCAGAGGAGGCACCGGCCAGGCGTTTTTGTTCGATCTTCGCCGCCTCAATACGCTGCGTACAAAACGTGCACTTTTCCATGACACCACGCATACGAACGGTGACATTCGGATTCTTCTGCATTTTTTGCAATTCCGGTTCATCTACAGGACCGAAGGGACCCTTATAAAATTCCCCGATCTGGCGTTTGTTCCAATCGAAAAAGTTGAAGCGGCGTACTTTATAGGCACAGTTATTCGCGCAGTAGCGGGTACCCACGCAACGATTGTAGGCCATCACGTTCAGGCCCTGTTTATCGTGAACCGTAGCGTTGACCGGGCAGACGCTTTCACAAGGCGCATTCTCACAGTGTTGGCAGAGCATGCCCATAAAGGAGACCTGCACATCTTCAGGAACCTCGCTCTGATCGTAATCACGGGCGGAGAAATAGCGGTCCAGGCGCATCCAATGCATTTCGCGACCACGAAGCACCTGATCTTTACCCACGATTGGGATGTTGTTCTCACTCTGACAGGCCACCACACAAGCGGAACAGCCGAAGCAGGAATTCAGGTCGATCGCCATGCCCCATTGTTGGGTCTTGGGGAACTTGTCTTCGTTGCCCTTCCAAACGCCGATATTCGGATCGGGATCGGCAAAAGTCGGGTGCTCATAGGCAGAATTCCCGCGGTAATTAAACTGCGATTTGTCCTGCAAAGACTTGTTGTCGTCTTTGCCGTAATTAGCCGGCGCGTGTGATTCGACGCCCATCTCGTTAGCGAAATCCGGGTGCTTCGCGTAATAGGTGGCATTGGCTTCACGAACAATCGCCCGGCCTTCCATCGACCAGTGCTCCTGCGTATTGGCCAGCAGGTAAAATTCACTCGTCAGCTGGAGGGTGGCTCCCGTAGCAAATCCGGAAGATGCCTGACTACGGAGCGGATAAAAATCAAAGCCGACACCCGTACCCACGCGTCCGGCTAGCGTACGACCCAGACCGAGCGGCAACTCAATTGTGTAATTGGCCAGTCCGGGCTGGACATGAATTGGAGCCTCTACCGTACGGCCTTGGATGGTCAATACTGCCATGACGGCCTTTTCCTTACCTTTCTCAAACTCCGCCTTGTTCAATTGTTGGGTACCCTTGGCCGCTTCAAAAAATTCACTGGCTCTGTTCATCGGCTTACTCCCGGGGAAGATTGCAATTCCGGATTCTGCTTCCAGTTCCTTGGCCAGACGTGGACTGATCAATATCGGATTGTCCCAGGTCAATTTGGTCATCGGATCCGGGCACTCCATCATCCAGCCATTGTTCGCGTAGCGACCATCTCCGGCATGAAAACTCGGCTTGAAGCGGACCTCCAGATTGGTGGCGCTAAGGGATGTGGATGCGACCGATAGAGTCGATACAGCGGTAGCCAGTTTAGCCGAATCTACCGTCGCAGAGATTGCTGCAAAAGAGCTGTCTTCTAGTAGACCATCAGAGAGAAACTTATTAAAATCTTTTCCGCCGAGTGACTGGAACGTGCTTTTTACAATCGCGTGCGGATCCGTCGCATTACTGCCCGCCAGTCGTGCCAAGACCTCCAGATCATTGAAAGTATCAAAGATAGGCTCAATCATCGGCTGCACCGGAACGAGGATGCCCTCTAATGTGCGCCCGTCACCCCAGGTTTCCAAATAATGCGAGCGTGCAATGAAGACGCTGGTTTTCGCGGCCGTCTCGTTGGAGGCAGGTCCCAGATAGAGACTGCTCTTTGCCTTCGC
>CENU01038263.1_pt1 | contig 29274 bp, 28 predicted proteins | sample 361331 | NCBI WGS metagenome assembly CENU01 (sample SAMEA2619766, study PRJEB7988) | marine metagenome | isolation source: saline water (ENVO:00002010), including | reverse complement strand
TCCATTTTATCTATGATATCTGCAGCTTTATTATATCCAATTCGCAGCCTTCTTTGCAGAAGACTTGTTGAAGCTTTTTGATCCGATAGTATTACATTCACGGCTTGCTCAAATAACTGTGGTTCGATATGGCTTTCACCATCAGAGTTAGTTTGGGACTCTTCTGGGTCTCTGATGATTTCTTCAATATATTGAGGAGCTGCCTGCTTTTTTAGATAATTGACGATATCAGAAACTTCATTATCATCCACAAAGGCACCATGGATACGATTAATTCGTCCACCATCGGCCATGTAGAGCATATCCCCTTTACCTAGTAATTGTTCAGCACCTGATTCATTCAATATGACTCTACTATCAATTTTTGAGCTGACTTGGAAACTTATTCTTGTTGGGAAATTTGCTTTTATTGTTCCTGTTATTACATCTGTTGATGGTCTTTGAGTTGCCATAATTAAATGTATTCCTGCAGCACGCGCCATAGCTGCTAGGCGTGCAACTGAATGTTCGATTTCTTTTCCTGCAACAGCCATTAAATCAGCCATTTCATCTACAATCACTACTATGAAAGGCATTTTTTTAAGTATGATTTCTTCATTATGATAATTTGGTTTTCCAGTTATTTCATCGTAACCTATTTGGCGTTTAATATTAACTGTGCCTCCTTCACGTTCTATATATTTGTTGTAACCGTCAAGATTCCGGACACCAATTTTTGACATATTTTTATATCTTTTCTCCATTTCTTTTACAATCCATTTCAAAGCAACAACTGCTTTTTTTGGTTCTGTAACAACAGGTGTAAGGAGATGTGGAATGCCTTCATAGACAGAAAGCTCAAGCATTTTTGGGTCAATCATGATCATTTTACAATCATCTGGAGAGTATTTATATAGTAAAGATAGGATCATTGTATTAATTCCAACCGATTTACCTGATCCGGTTGTCCCCGCTATAAGCAAATGAGGCATAGATGACAAGTCTACAACAATAGGTTGACCACCTATATTTTTTCCAAGAGCGATTGCTAGCTTGTGATTGGTATTTTCAAATTCTACAGATTTTATAATTTCGCTAAGATAGACAGTACTTCTTTCTTCCATGGGAAGTTCAATCCCAATTAAATTGCGACCAGGTATAACCGCAACCCTTGCTGATATTGCTTTCATAGCCATAGCAATATCTTCAGCTAGACTAATAACACGAGAGGAGCGTGTTCCAATAGATGGTTCAATCTCAAATAAGGTAACGACAGGTCCTGGTTTTATATTAATAATTTCACCAGAAACTTTATATTCAAGAAGAACATTTTTTAGTTCTTCAGCTTTTACTTCTAATTCTGATTGACTAACCTTTTTATTGTAATCAGTTTGATTGTTTGTTTTAAGAAGATTTATTGAAGGTAGTTCATAGGAACTATTACTCTCAAATAAATCAAGGTTATCTTTTCTTATATCTGGTGTTTTAGGTCTGGATCTTTTTGGTTTTATTTTACTTTTTGAAGGAAGATCAAAATTCATCGGTTTTTCATCTGACTCAAAGCTCTCACCAATGATAATATGCTCATTAGTTTTTATACTATCGAAATTATCTCTAATTTTTTCAAAACTTACATCATCATTTTTTTGTAAAAATGGTAGAGATTTTATGGCATTAAATAAATCCATAAACATTTTGATAAAAAATTTCAGTATGTTACTCAGTCGTCTTTCTTCCTTTACGGCTACTCTTTGGTGCATGTAGTCAGAATCAATTAATTTTGGTTGTCGTTTATTTTTAAATTTTACGATCAATTTATTCAGATAAAACATCGATGCTAAAAGAATAACTGATATAAAAAATATAAATTTCTTATAATGATTTTCTGATAATATAACTATTCTAGATAGAATGTTATTTTGAATTGATTGGTTTAATAAATCACCAATCAGTCCTCCTGCACCTACTAAATAAATCCAATCGACTGTGGATCTGAAAAGACCGCTATTTGTTATATCAATACTTGATAGAATTAAAATCCATAATATAAAAAATGTTGGGTATCTAATATATCTTGGAATTCCAATTACTTTTTGATTTTGTAGTATCAAATTTATGCTTAAAAGCAACAACAATGCTATTAAGATAAAAGAGCCTAATCCTAAAAACTGCAGCATGAAATCAGATATTATAGCACCACTAGCGCCCAATAGATTAGTTACGGCATTATCATTATAGTTATTTATGCTTGGATCATAAGGGTTCCATGAAATTAGTGATGTAATGAGGAAAATACAGCTCGTGAATATTAGTATTCCAAAAATTCTTTTTGCCTGTTTTTTCAAAAATAACCTAAGACTGATAGGAGCAACACTTTCTATAAAATTTAGACTAGATAATTTCATTTTAATTTATTACCTTATTTATTACTTTTGCTGCTTTTGATATTTCGTCATTATCACCAACTAGTGCAATCCTGATAAATTTCTTTGAATCTTTACCTAGATCTGTATTTAAAGAAAGATATGATCCTGGAATAACTTTGATACCGGACTCCCATAATTTTATAGTTACAGACTCATCTGAACCAAACTCAGAAATATTTAACCAAGCAAAGAAACCGCCTTCAGGAATTCTAAAATTGAATTTTTTATCTAATGTTGAATGAAATGTTTCAAATTTTTCATTATATAATTTACGATTATTTTTTACATGACTTTCATCGGCCCATAATATTTCTGAAGCAATCTGAATTGGTGTTGGAACAGTTGGAGCAGCGACGTTTCTTAAGTTAAAGAATTCATCAATAATATTTTTTTCACCAAAAACGTATCCTGATCTTAGTCCTGGGGCATTTGATCTTTTTGATAATGAGTTGAACGATAAAATATTTTTAAAATTATATTTTTCTGATATTTTCAAAATACTATTTGGTGCTTTTGTTCGGTAGATTTCGGAATAACACTCATCTGAGATAATTATAAACTGATATTTTATCGATAATTCATACAAATCCCTCAGATATTGATCATTCGCAATCGTTCCTTGAGGATTTGAAGGTGAACATAAATAGAATGCGATTGTTTCAGACCAAACATCATTTGGTATTTTTTCTAAATTTATCAAATAATTGTCCGTCTCATGGACACTCAATGCGAGTATCTTTTTAGATGTATAATGCCCTGCTGTTGCATAGACGGGATAAAATGGGTCGGGTAATATAAAAGTAGATCTGCCGCTTTTTAATTTTGTTGCCAATAAACCACCGTAAAATAGACCTTCTCGAGATCCAGATATAGGCAGCAGGTTATCTTGTAAATTATTTGAATTAAGTTCAAATCTATTTTTAATCCACTTGGATAAATTGTTTCCAAAATGAGCACTTGTATTAGCAGATGGATAGTTCCTATATTTATCAAAATTACTATTAAGGACATCCCTAATTATTTCTGGTGTATCATGCCTTGGTGATCCGATGGATAAGTCTATCCAATCATCCTTACCGTCGTATTTTGAAAGGAGATCCCTTGTTCTTTGAAAAGGAGATATTGAGCTCATTATTCCTCATAATTAATTATAGACTAATTATAGGAAATTCAGGTTAAACGTATGTTAATGTTTCATAAAAAAAAGGTGGTCCGTAGACCACCTTTTCTGGGAGAATATGGTTTATAAATTATGACTTAGTAAAGTCTGGATAAGCATCCATTCCTAACTCAGTTTTATCTACACCATTAAGTTCGGCTTCTTCGCTGACACGAATACCAATTGTTGATTTTAAAACAAACCAAACAACAGCACTTATCGCACTTACAAAGAGACCTATTGAGATAACACCAATAAATTGTGTTACAACGCTTGTGTCAGGATTTGACCACGGCACTATAAGTGTACCCCAAATACCTGCTAATAAGTGAACTGGTATTGCACCAACCACATCATCGATTTTAAATTTATCAAGCATAGGAACCGCTAGAACAACAATGATACCACCGATTGCACCGATAATTATAGCTGATAATGGTGATGGCATTAGAGGCTCTGCTGTGATTGATACTAAGCCTGCTAGCGCGCCGTTCAATGCCATTGTCAGATCCACTTTCTTATACAAAATTTGTGATAAGATGATTGCTGCAACAACACCGCCAGCAGCTGCTAGATTTGTATTCATAAATATCTTGGATACAGATGAAGCATCTTCTAGTGATCCAAGAGCTAACTGAGAGCCGCCATTAAATCCAAACCAACCAAGCCATAGTATAAAAGTACCGAGGGTAGCTAGAGGCATTGAAGAACCAGGCATTGGGTTTACTTTACCATCAGTTGTATATCTGCCAGCACGAGCTCCTAAAATTAGAGCACCCATTAAAGCTGCCCATCCACCTGTAGAATGTACTATTGTTGATCCAGCAAAATCACTAAATCCAAGTTCTGAGAGGAATCCACCACCCCACTGCCACGCGCCTTGAATTGGGTAAATGACACCGCAAAGAAGTACAACGAAAATTAGGAATGGGATTAGTTTAATTCTTTCTGCAAGAGTACCAGAGACAATAGATGCTGTTGTAGCACAAAATACCATTTGGAAGAACCAATCTGATGCAGCAGAATAATCACCTGTATCAGCAGATGGGTCAGGCACACTGAAAGCAGTAAAGCTTCCGAAGAAACCACCATCCACCCCATCATACATAAGGTTATATCCAACTAGCCAAAATACTAGACCAGCTATTGCATATAAAGCTATATTTTTCGTACATTGCATGGAAACACTTTTTGATCTAACCATGCCTGCTTCGAGCATGGCAAATCCTGCTGCCATCCACATAACAAGAAAACCACCAATTAAAAAGAGCAGAGTATTGAATACATAGACTGTATCTTCAGCTGCTGCGTTTGCTGGCTCAGTCATTGAATAAGTTATGAAACTTATACCAATAGCTGATAGTAATAATTTTTTTAACATTTTTTTCTCCTAAATATTTACAGGGCTGCAGCGTCTGTTTCGCCAGTCCTAATTCTTATGGCGCTCTGTACATCAAAAACAAATATTTTTCCATCTCCGACTTTATCTGTTTTTGCTGCATCACAAATAGCGCTTGTAGCTGGTTCAAGAAGTTCATCTTTTATAACAAGATCGATTTGTATCTTTGGTATAAAATTAACTTCGTATTCAGCCCCACGATAAACCTCTGTATGACCTTTCTGACGACCGAAACCTTTAACTTCTGTAACGGTCATTCCTTCTATTCCAAGATCAACTAGAGCTTTCCTAACATCATCAAGCTTAAAAGGCTTAATAATAGCTGTAATTAATTTCATTGAATTTCTCCTTTAAAAAATTTCTACAAATATAAGTGCAAAAGGCGTGCCAACTTTTGCCAAAAACTATATAAGTAACTGATATATATATATAAAAAAAAATAGCATTAAAAATATGGGAGAATAATATTTGATATTATGCCTAATATATGGGCACTAAAATGCTATTGATTAATTATTAGGCAGTAATCTTATCATGCCTTCTTGGGATACAGACGCAAGTAATTTTCCCTCTTGAGAATACATGTTGCCTTGGGCAAAACCTCTATTTCCAAAAGTATTGGGACTATTCTGATTATAGAGAATCCATTGGTTTATATCAAAGTGTCTGTGGAACCACATAGAATGGTCGAGGCTTGCCACCTGTATATTTCGTTGAAAGATTGAAATGCCATGAGGCATAAGTGCAGTATCTAATATTGTATAGTCACTTGCATAAGCGAGAAGAGCTTGGTTTAAGATTCTATCTGTATTAGCTTTCTCAGATAATCTTAACCAAAGAAGTTGTTCTGGAGGCTCTTCTTTCGGATTGACCATGTTACGGGGGCTTACAGGGCGAAATTCAATTGGTCGTTCTCTATCTCTGGTATCTTTAATATTTTGAAGACTTTTTTTAAATATTTCGTCCAAAATTTCTATTTCAGAAGATAATTCATTTGGATTTTTAACATCTCCAGGAAGATCTAATTGATGAGAAAGTCCAGTTTCATCTTTGTGGAAAGAAGTGATCATGTAAAAGATAAGGTGATTATTTTGATAGGCAGAGATTATTCTTTGCCCAAAACTCCTCCCATCTCTCAGTTTTTCAACATCATATTCAATTGGGATATCAGGATCACCAGCTCTAAGAAAATAAGAATGGAGTGAGTGTAAATATTTATTATCGATAGTTTTATATGCAGCCACTATAGCTTGTGCAACAATTAAACCACCAAATATCCTCTTCCATCCATATTCTTTTGCAGATGCAATGTATCTATCGTTACCAATACGTTCTAATTCCAATAAATCTAATAGGTTTTTTACAGCACTCATTTCAATATCGATGTAATTAAGATAAGATATACATATATGTATATATAGCAGAAATAATGTGACAAGAAAAAATGAATAAGAAAAAATCTATATCATCAGATATAATTGTGATGGGTAATGGTATCACTTCTCAATTTTTTTCTCTTGTGTTATCAAAAACACTGGGAGATAGAATAAAAATTTCTCAGATAGATAAAGAGATCAAGTCTCAAGACTACGTTAGGGCCTTATCAATATCTCTTTCAACTGTTAATATGTGTAAAGCACTGGACATTTGGAGTCTTATTGAACCGTATTGTTATCCTGTGAAAAAAATTATAGTTACGCACAAGGGCAAGCAAGAATCTAAGAGTGGTATTTTAGAATTTGATAATCATATTGACCAAAATATTGCTTCTTACATAATTAATGAGAGTGATTTGCGAAAGATTTTATCTCAGCAAATTGAAAAGTATAAAACCATCGAATTATTTGAAACTGAAATTAATAGTTTAGATATAAATAATGAGAGTGCTTTAATTTCTTCGAATCAATATGATTTCTCATCAAAGTTAATTGTGGCAGGTGACGGAAGAAGATCAATAGTTAAAAAGATTCTCGGTATAAAATCTATTTCTTGGGATTATGATCAAACAGCTTTGTCATGTCTTATTACGCATTCCAAAAAAAATGATAATATTGCAATAGAAAATTTCTTAAACACCGGTCCAATTGCAATTTTACCATTCGGGGATTACCAATCTTCACTAGTTTGGTCAGGGACTAAGAATTTCATGAATAATTTAAACCAGCTAGACAGAAATAAACTTCTTGAAGAAGTTCAAATGCAAACAAGAGATTATATTGGTAAAATAAGTAAGATAGAAAACATTGGTTTTTTTGATTTAAATTTTAGTATAATACGAAGATTGATTGACACAAGAGTCGCATTTATTGGTGATGCTGCTCACTCGGTGCATCCTTTAGCAGGTCAAGGCACAAATATTGGATTGAGGGATGTAGCATATTTATCTGAAAATATCATAGACTCCATCAAATATGGTCTAGATTTTAGTAATAAAAATGTGCTGCAAGGATATGAAAGAAAACGAATGCCAGACATTATAACGTCAGCAATGACATTTGATGCAATTAATCGACTATATTCAAATAATATTCAGGCAATTGAACCCTTAAAAGACTTCGCAATTAATTTTGTGAGCAAAATCCCAAAATTAAAAAAGAGTTTTGTAGAAGAAGGAGCTGGCACAAAACGAACGATGTCAAAATTAATTCAGGGAATACCAATTAGTTAGAGATAGGACTAAAATTTTCTGGATACGCCGAAGTTAATTGCATTGGTAACAAGATTTACTGATAATGTTCCACCATCATTGACTAAATCAAGTTCATTCATACTATATGTAAATTGGTATTCACTAAAAATTGAATAATCACTATTTATAGGGTAGCTGATTCCGCCGCCAAGCCTTACAGCGCCACCTGCAAATTGGTATTCATAGGTTTTATGAGTTGTACCATTTTTTGTATATGTAATATCAACGTGTGGAACCGAAACTCCTAACCCAGCTACAATAAATGGATTATAAAGATTTCCATCCCAACGTTTATAAGCGTTTGCAGTTATAAGATTGAGTCCATCTGTTAATTCAAGTCTTGAAAAGTTAGTAGGCATTTCAGTAACAGGGGCGTAGGCTTTTGCATGTGTAAATTCTATTCCATAACCAATATTATAATCCCAATTGACATATTTTAGCCCATAGTATGGAGGTGATGAAAAACTTTTACCCTCCCATCCTATAGTCTTATCAATTGCATCTCCATAGGCGGTACCATTTAAGTTGGCATGCGGTAGGGTTTGATAGCCCGAATATATACTAATTTCATTTTCTGCATGAGCGGACACGTTGAAAAGTAATAAAGTAACAACAATTATAAAGATCTTATTTTTCATTTTTTACTAATTTTCTTGCTTCATTTTCTAGCATAATAGGTATGCCATTGCGGATAGGGTAAGCTAATCTTGCTTTTTTAGCAATTAATTCATTATTTTTCTCATCATATATGAGCTGTTCTTTAGACACAGGGCAGATCAAAATATCAAGTAACTTTTTATCAAATATTTTTTCACTCATTTTATTGCATAAAATTATTATTTTTATTCCGACTAGCTATAGATAGTTCACTCAGTGCAATTAGAATTTCGGACCTATTTTCAATATTGGAAGCTTCAAGCAAAGCTTGTTTTTCTTTCGCACTAAAAGGACTGAGCATTGCGAATGCATTAATTAAGATTTCTGTATCAGTATCTGTAATGACAGACCAATCAGTAGTGAGATCATTAACATTCAAGTAATCTGATATGACATTTAGCAATTTATCTCTATTTATAGAATTAGATATTTCCTCGAGATTAAGATCTTCTATAAAATCGTGATAATCTACTCTCATTTTTCTATATAATTTATCTGAAAAAACCTCTTCAATTATCTTGAATCTACAAATCCCTGTTAGTTTAACTATAAAGGTCCCATCATCATTTTCAACGTATGTTGATATTTTCCCAATACATCCAACATTCTCAGTTTCTAACTTCTTTTTTTTATCAATGGAGGGTTGTATGATACCAATATACTTATCACTCTTAATTGCATCCTCAATCATTTCGAGGTAGCGAGGCTCAAAAATATTTAATGGTAAAATCGCTTTTGGCAATAAGACACATTTACTAAGAGGAAAGATTGGCACTATTACTGGCAGATTTTCAATACTGATTATTTGGTTCATATTATTACCTATGAAAATAATATTGAGGAAAGACTTTTTCTTTTATCAATGGATACAGGATCTGAGAAGCCCCATACTTCAAAAAATTTTAAAAGTTGAATTTGAGCGGCTTTGTCGTTCCATTCCTTATTTAATTTTATAGATTCAATTAGTAAATCAGCTGCTTTATCCTTATTATCTATTGAGTTGTAATAAAGTGAAAGATCAAGTCTTGCTTGATGATCATTTGGATTTTCTTCAATTTTGCTAATTAAATCATCGATTTTCGCATCATCACTAGGGACACTTTGTGCGAGATCAATGGCTGATTTTATTTGTTTTATTTTATCATTTTGAAGCAACTTTTCTGGCACACTAGAAATAAATTTTTTTGCGTTTTCTAGATCGTTCATTTTTAGATAACAATCCGCAATTTCATAAATAACATCTGCATTTTCTTGATCTTCTTGAACCATTTCACCCAGTAACGCTAGAGCATCTTGGTAATTGTTTGTATTTTTTAGGTTAATTATCTGTGCAAGTTTATCAGAATTTGGATCTATTAATGGGCCAACATTTTTTTCTAAAAACTTTCTTAATTCAGCTTCTGTTACATTGCCCATAAAACCATCAACCGGCTTTTGGTCTTTGAATGCAAAAACAGCTGGAATTGATTGAACACCCATTTGCGCAGCAATAGCTTGATTTTCATCTACATTAAGTTTGCATAAAATAACAGATCCTGCATATTCCGTTACAAGTTTTTCCAATGTTGGAGTTAGTTGTTTACATGGTCCACACCAAGGTGCCCAGAAGTCAACAAGTACAAGAGCATCTTTCGATGCATTTATGACTTCTTCATTAAAGGTTGCCGTTGATATATCTTTTATATATTGATTTAAATTATCCATTTTTATTATATTTTTTATTCATGATAATACTTACTTCATATATGTATTTGTATCATAAAATCAATTATATTTATTGAATTATTTGCTAGTAAATTTATTTAATTAGATATATAAATTTAAAAGTTAATTACGCGGGCGTAGCTCAGTGGTAGAGCACAACCTTGCCAAGGTTGGGGTCGTGAGTTCGAATCTCATCGCCCGCTCCATTGACTAAACTTCATTTTCAATATCAAATTATTGCTGAGGTTTGTTATATGCCACAAAAAAGTCTTCTAATAAAAAATGGTACTGTTGCACATTCAGACAAATTAGATGAATCTGACATATTAGTTCTCGGAGAAACCATAGCGCAAATAGAAAAAAATATTTCATTTGATGCTGATAGAGTAATTGACGCATCTAATATGCTTGTCCTCCCAGGTGGTGTTGATAGCCATTGTCACATAGAACAGAGATCCGCATCTGGTCTAATTAATTCAGATACTTTTTACACAGGAACACATGCAGCAGCTTTAGGCGGCAATACGTCAGTAATTCCTTTTGCAGCCCAATATGATGGTGACTCTCTAATCAAGGTTGTTGAGGACTACCACCAGTTAGCAAATAAAGGAGCTCTTGTTGACTACTCAATGCATATGATTATTGCTGGCCCATCACAAAATGTTATCAATGAAGAACTTCCTAAATTAATAAAAGAGGGGCATAGTTCTATCAAAATTTTTATGACTTACGATAGATTACGAATTGATGATAAGAGTATTTTGGAGATTCTCAATAAAGCCAAAGAGAATGGAGCAATGGTTTCGGTGCATGCTGAAAATCATGAAATGATTACAAATAAAGTAACAGAATTACTTAACTCAGAATGTTACCATCCGAAATATCATACAGACAGTCATCCAGTTGAAGGTGAGGTAGATGCATTTGAAAGAATAATTAAGATGTCTGAAGTGACCGAACAACCAATAATGATATTTCATGTATCATCTGAAAAAGGTTTAAGTGTTATTAGAGATGCTAAAAAGAGGGGCGTACATTTTTTTGCTGAGACCTGTACACAATATTTAACATTAAATTCAAAATTACTCGATCAAGAGATTGTTACTGATGGTGCGAAATGGATTTGTAGCCCACCAATACGCGATAAGAATGACTCGGTTGCTTTGTGGTCTGGTCTGGAAGATAACATATTAGATTGTGTAACATCGGATCATGCTCCATATAGTTTTGACAGTGAAGGAAAATTTTTTAAAGGAAACAATCCAAATTTTAAAGAAATACCAAATGGAATGCCTGGTTTGCACTGGAGGTTGCCAGTTATTTTAGATCATATCTTGCAAAAAAAATCAAAGCTCAGCATTCTTGATTTTGTGAGAATTACCTCCACAACGCCAGCTAAAATATATGGGTTATTCCCCAAAAAAGGACAAATTAATATTGGATCAGATGCAGATATTGTTATTTGGGATACGAATAAGAATATGCTGCTATCAGATAGCATGGTTGTTGATGGGTCAAAATATAATCCTTATAAAGATTTCAAAGTAACTTGTTGGCCAAAAGAAGTTATTTTAAGAGGGAATACAATAGTAGAAGACAATGACCTTAAAGCAGATCAGGGAAGTGGAAAGTTTATACCAACAGCCTTGAGTGAGTATATTTAAAATCTAGTGTTTAAAATGTCGAATGCCTGTGAAGACCATCGATATTTTTGCTTTATTGGCCGTCTCTATTACCTCTTCATCTCTAATTGAGCCACCTGGTTGGATTACAGACTTCACACCAAATTCTATAGCAGCATCTAATCCATCAGAGAAAGGAAAAAAAGCATCTGATGCAATGACGCAGCCATCTCTAAATTTATTATCGGGAATATTTTCATAAAACTTTTGTATTGCTATTTTTGAGGAGTCAACCCTGCTGGTTTGTCCAGCCCCTATCCCTATTGTTTGCATATTCTTTACGTAAACAATTGCATTTGATTTCACATGTTTAACAATTTTGAATGCAAATATTAGATCATTTAACTCACTCTCAGTTGGTTGGGAATTTGTAACGATTTTTAGTTGTTCCTTCTCTATAATATGGGTGTCCCTATCTTGAATTAGATATCCTCCATATACTGACTTTATTAATTTTGTGTCTAGGTCATTATCGGAAATATTATTATATTTTATAATCCTCAAATTTTTCTTCTTATTGAAAATCTCTATCGATTTTTCTGTAAAGTCTGGTGCAATAACTACCTCAGAGAAAATCTTTGTAATCTCTGTGGCGGTTTCTTCATCTATGGTTGAATTTGATATTAATATACCCCCAAATGCACTTGTTGGATCACAAGAGAGTGCTGATAAATATGCATCAAGTATTGTATCTTTTTGGGCTACACCACAAGGATTGGCATGTTTGATAATTGCAAAAGTTGGTCTATCTTGAAAAAAATCATTGATCAACTGCATTGCTGCATCAATATCGTTTATGTTGTTATAAGAGAGTTCTTTCCCTTGTAACTGCTCAATCGAGCCAAAGCCATTTTCTCCTGTAATCTTTAGGGATGCTGATTGATGAGGGTTTTCACCATATCTAAGTAATTTTTCAGATGAATTTTTACTCTTTAAGTTATTTAGATTTGTATCTTTAACCCGTGAACTAAACCAATTACTTATGATATTGTCGTATGATGATGTTAGAGCAAAAGCTTCTGCGGCAAGTTTCATTCTCTCCTCTAAATCTAATCCACCTTGTTTTTGTATTTGTGAAATTATCTTACTGTACTTTTCAGAGTTTGTTACAATGGTTACCCGTTCGTAATTTTTTGCAGATGCTCTAATCATTGAAGGTCCGCCAATGTCAATGTTCTCCACAATTTCTTCTATACTATTGTTGGATTCGATGGTTTTCTGGAAAGGGTATAAATTTACAACAACTAGGTCGATCTCTGTTATATTATGATTTTGTAAGGCTTTGGAGTCCTCATCATTATTCAATCTAGATAATATTCCACCATAGATATTTGGATGAAGTGTTTTAACTCTTCCTCCCAAAATCTCTGGAAATTCTGTAATATCCTCAATATTAACGACTGGAACTTTGTTTTCTAGTAGCAGTTTTGAGGTTCCACCTGTAGAAATAATTTCTATACCTAAACTCTGCAATTGCGATGCAAATTCAACAATATTAGTTTTATCAAAAACACTAATTAGTGCGCGCTTAATCCTGATAATATTTTTTGTCATATTTATATTGAACAACTAATTTTTTATTAAATTAACAAACAAGTTCAATTTTGCTTTTCAAGCATCTCAATTAATTCATCCAAATTAGGAACGTCCGTATAGTCTTCACTTAGACCGCCTGCCCCTGATTTATTTTTGCATGCAAAGAATGTACATTCATCATCGAGAAGTCTGATACCATGGACTGTATTTCTTGGAATAAAAATTAAATCACCCGGTCCAGCAGTTGTTGTCTCATCTCCAAGTAAAACAGCTAGTTTTCCGGATAAAATATATATCCATTGTTCATCATTAGGATGATAATGAGGCGGAGGAACTTCTCCTTCTCTATACGTGACAATCCCTACTTTAAGAAGATCTCCTGCATATTGAATCATTTTTATATGAGGTCTTGCTACATCCGGTGTCGCTTGCATCTCATTTTTTCTATAGATCGGCATGGGGTATTCCTCCAAATATTATAAAGTATGTCAATTGATATTATTATGTTTTTTGTAGGATGGAAATAAAGAAACCATCATTTCCACCATCGGCTATAGTATTTGGTATGATACGCACATAGCCTTCTGGTTTAATATATTTTTTAATAATTGATATTTTATCTTTATCAATTTTTTTAATCTTTACGTCAGTTCTTTCACTCAAAATTTTTTCAATTTGATCTTCTCCTTCTTCTCTTTCCATAGAGCACGTGCAATAAACTAAAATTCCATCTTTTTTTAATACGTTTAAGCCATTTTTGAGAAGTTTTTCTTGGATCGATACAAAGTAGTCTAAATTAAAGTCTTTTCTTCTTAATATATCTGGATTTCTTCTTATTACACCAGTTGAGCTACATGGAGCATCAATCAGGACGCCATCGTAAAGTTTTTCTGGTACCCAAACAGATGCATCGGTATGAAGTATCTCTGCTTTGTATTTTAATCTCTTCAAATTTTGTTCAAGTACTTTTATTCTCGCCTTACTGGAGTCAATTGCGGTAACTAAAGCGCCACCGTGAATTAGATTTGCTGTTTTTCCACCAGGAGCAGCACAAAAATCAACAAAATTCATACCTTTGATTTCATCTTCAATTAGTTTAACTGGGATTGAAGCCGCTACATCTTGAACCCACCAAATGCCATCTGAATAGTATTTTATATCTGGGATAAAACCATAATCAAAAAGCCTTATTGTACCTGTATTTAATGTTGTGCCATTTAACTCTGATGCTAACTTTGATTCTGGGTATTTTACACTAATATCTAATGGTGGAGGTGTCAGCAATGATTGAGCGGATGATAATATTTCATTCGGTTTATATTGTATATTCCATCTGTTCCTTAACCAATCAGGCAAAAGAATATTTGCATCGAATTCTTTTAAATTAGTATCTTCTTTTTCACGGCTTATTTTTCTCAGCACAGCGTTAACCAGCCCTTGTAATTTGTATGATTTTCTATCTCTTTTGGTTAAATTAATTGCAATATTTACTACAGCATACGGCGGAGAGCTAAGTGCAATAATCTGAGTAATCGAAATAAGTAGGATAATATGAATACGAGGGGAGTGTTCCTGGACAGAGTTTGATAAGTATTTATCTAAAATTTTTTCAATAAACCCCCAATATCTTAATGTTGTCATAATTATATTTTTTGAGAAAGCGAGATCTTCTTTGGGGAGAGACTTATATTTATCTTTTGAGAGATAGAATTCAAAACTTTGATCAGTATTGATGTTTTTTTGAGTGATATTCATCAAAACATCAACTGCTAAATCTCGAGCTTTGTAGCCAAGATATTCTTTTTTTTTCAGATCATTGTTCATATTATATTTAATTTTTTTTTTAGATTATTATATCTAAGATATAATCATAGCAATAAAGCTAAAAATATGAATAAAGAAAAAAGAAATAATCTTCCCCCAGCTGCATTGAGAGCTTTAGCAGAAGCAGAAGAGCGAAGAAAAAAAAATGAACAAGAAAAAAAAGAGATGCCTAAAGAAGTAGATGGACCGGAGGGACCTGAGCCAACACGATATGGTGACTGGGAAAGAAAAGGTATTACATCAGATTTCTAATTATTTATTTTTCCTGTTTTTAACTAAATCATCAACTACCGCTGGCTCAGCTAATGTTGATGTGTCACCAAGTTCAGCATAATCATTTTCAGCAATCTTTCGTAAGATTCTCCGCATGATTTTTCCAGATCTAGTCTTTGGTAATCCTGGTGTGATTTGAATATGGTCAGGCGTAGCAATTGGACCAATTATTTCCCGAACGGTTTGTATGAGTTCCTTTGTAATTTCGCTATCATCAAATTTTATACCTGCCTTTAATGTAACAAACGCATATATACCTTGTCCTTTTATATCGTGGGGGAAACCAACTACTGCAGACTCAGAAACCTTTTTATTAGAAACTAAAGCTGACTCAACTTCAGCTGTTCCAAGCCTATGACCTGATACGTTTATTACGTCATCAACTCTGCCTGTTATCCAGTAGTAACCATCATTATCCCTTCGACATCCATCTCCCGTAAAGTACATTTCTTTGTATGTTGAAAAGTATGTTTGCTCAAAACGATCATGATCACCATAAACAGTGCGCATTTGTCCAGGCCAAGAGTCGCAAATAACGAGATTGCCAGAACACTCACCCTCAAGTATTTTCCCATCGGGGTCAACAATGGCTGGTTTAATTCCAAAAAAAGGTAATGTTGCAGAGCCGGGCTTTTGACTGATTGCACCTGGAAGAGGTGTAATCATTATTCCTCCGGTTTCTGTTTGCCACCAAGTGTCAACAATAGGTGATTTTGCTTCACCAACAATATTATAGTACCAATTCCAAGCTTCAGGGTTTATGGGCTCACCCACTGTACCTAATAGTTTTAAACTAGACCTTTTTGTAGATTTTACATAGTTATCTCCAGCTCCCATTAGGGCTCTTATTGCTGTGGGAGCAGTGTAAAAGATATTTACGTTATACTTATCAATTATTTCCCAGCATCTTGATGGGCTTGGATAATTGGGAAGCCCTTCATACATAACAATTGTGGCAGCATTTGATAGAGGTCCATATACAATATAACTATGTCCTGTTATCCAGCCAACATCTGCTGCACACCAGTAAATATCATCTGGTTTATAATCAAAAACATATTGGTGTGTCATTGAAGCATAAACTAAATATCCTCCGGAAGTATGAAGAACACCTTTCGGTTTACCCGTTGAGCCAGATGTATACAAAATAAAAAGAGGATCTTCAGCGTTCATTTCTTCTGGAACAGACTCATTACTAACTAATTTAGCTTCTTCATGATACCAATGGTCAATTTTATTATTCCAATCTATTGGATTTCCTGTTCTTTGAATTACAAGAGTATGTTTAACATTCGTCCCTAATCTTTTTGCAATTGCTATGGCATTATCAACATTTTCTTTGAGAGGAATTATTTTTCCACCCCTTAACCCTTCATCTGCAGTGATTATTATTTCAGATTTGCAATCGTCAATCCTGCCAGCGAGAGCTTCAGGGGAGAACCCCCCAAAAACTACCGAATGTATTGCTCCGATCCTAGCACAGGCTAACATCGCAAACGTTGCTTCGGGTATCATAGGCATATAAATAGTTACTCTATCGCCTTTTTTAGCTCCAAGATTCCTTAATACGTTAGCAAATTTACAAACTTCTATATGAAGCTGTGAGTAAGTGAAGGTTTTTGTGTCTTTCCCATCATCACTTTCCCAAATTATAGCTGTTTTATTTCCATTTTTACTAAGATGTCTATCTACACAATTTGCTGCCACATTTAAGGTTCCGTCCTCAAACCACCGAATATTGATATTGCCTTTCTTGTATGAGGTATTTTTAATAATACTATATGGTTTTATCCAATCAATTCTCTTCCCATTCTCTTCCCAAAATTTTTCAGGAGAGCTTATACTTTCTTGATATAACAGATTATATTTTTCATTATTTACATAGGCTTTGTTTGCCCAATCTGAATTTACTTTATTTCCAAAAAAATCATTCATTTCATTCTCTTTTTACGTTCAAGTTTAAATTTAATATGGAGAGCCTATTTTACAGATGATATCCCATTCATGTTTTGTAACAGGTTGAACAGAAAGCCGAGAATTTTTCACCAATATCATATCTGATAATTCTGGCATGCTCTTAATCAAGTCTAAGTTAACAGTATTTTTGAAGCTTTTGTGATAAGCAAGATCTACACATCTCCAAGTTTGATCTTCAATTGTGGTGTCTTGGTGAGACTCAGCTATAACTTGTACAATCCCTACAATATTTCTTTCTTTAACAGAATGATAAAAAAACCCCAAATCTCCGATTTTCATAGCATCCATATTATTGCGAGCTTGGTAATTTCTTACCCCATCCCATTGTGTACCTTTATCACCTGCTTTAATTTGGTCATCCCAAGACCAAGTACTCGGTTCAGATTTAAAGAGCCAGTAAGCCATTAGTTTATTTCTTTCTAAATTTCATCTTTCAGAGGCCTATTCATTAAAAGCTCAATTGCCTCATCAATATTATAATTATTGTATAGTATATTGTATATTGCTTCAATGAGGGGCAAATTGATATTTTTACTCTTTGCAATGTTGTAGACAGCTTTTGCTGTATGGTAGCCTTCAGTAAGGTAATCTATCTCAGTATTTACGCTACCACTTTTCCCAATATCATAGCCTAATTGAGTATTTCTAGATTTTAAGTTAGGTGCAGTTAAAACTAAATCACCGAGACCAGATAATCCAATAAAAGTATTTTTTTTTGCACCTAAGCATTCACCAAACATCATGATTTCATTCATCCCTCGGCTTATTAAAGAGGCAACTGATCCATCCCCCAAATTCTTCCCCATCGCAATTCCAGTAGATATAGCAATGATATTTTTTAAAGCTCCACCAATTTGAGTACCAATAATATCTTCACTAAAGTAAGGACGAAAATTATTGTTTGCCAATAATTCTCCTACATCAAATAGCACATCTTTTTTTTCACATGCTAGAGTTAGGGCAGTTGGCTTGCCATTTGCTATATCAATAGCAAAACCTGGCCCAGATAAAACCATTGGTATCCAATTTGGTAGATTGATTTTACTAATTTCATGTAAAAGAAGATTTTTTCTAGTATCAATCCCTTTTGATGCAATAATAAATGGGATTGTCTTATTTTTGTTTTTTTGTATGCATCCTGAAATATTATCAAATTCTTGAGTTGGTGAAGCGTATATCAATATATCTGAAGCCGAAACATCATCTAAATCAGATGAAAAATGAATATTATTTCCAATTGGTATATTGCCAATTGAATTTGATGTTCTTGTCTTTTCAAGGTCACTAGCTTTTTGGGGATTGTGATGCCACAGTTTAATATTGTGACCATTTTTTTGTAAATTTATTGCAAGAGCAATACCCCATGCACCTGCTCCAATTATTCCAAAATTAATCATGCTTTTATACCAGCCCCTCTAACTTTTTGGCCTTCTAAATCAAGAGGCCATCTTGTTCTTACTGAGACATCATTCGTTTCTAAAATACCAGCATTGGATCTTTCGATCCCAGCCCATGCAATCATTGCTGCATTATCTGAGCATAGTTCTTTTGGCGCAACAAAAACTTTAAATTCTTTTTCTTCACTCAATTCTTTTATAGATGAGGAGATCTTTTTATTAGCAGCAACCCCACCAGCTATAACCACATTTAGATCGATATTTTTAAATTCATCCCGAAAACAGCTAATAGCTCTCTCTAATTTATCTTTTAAAACATCAATTATAGAGTCTTGAAATTCAGCACAAATATTGCAAGCTGTTTCTTTTGAGATTGGTATAGATTTTTCAATTTCTCTTCTCACTGCTGTTTTCAATCCAGAAAATGAAAAATTTAGTTCTTGAGAGTTAATTAAAGGCCTTGGAAATTTAAAATTATACTCTGTTTTGTAATTGGCCATAGACTCTACTATTGGACCACCTGGATATCCAAGGTTCAGAGATTTTGCCACTTTATCGTATGCCTCTCCAAGCGCATCATCAATAGTTGTTCCAAGTCTTGTGTATTCCCCAACATTTCTTACAATTAAAATTTGCGTATGACCACCTGTCACTAATAATAAAAGATAGGGAAATTCTATCTTTTGAACCATTCTGATTGTTAGTGCGTGTCCTTCAAGATGATTAATTCCTAATAAGGGTTTCTTTGTAACGCTTGAAATAGCTTTAGCAATTGTTACACCAACTAATAATCCCCCTTTTAACCCAGGACCAGCTGTAACAGCGATTGAGTCCAGGTTACTGAAATCACAATCTGCTTCATTCATCGCCCTAAGAATAACTTCATCAATATATTGGACGTGAGATCTCGCAGCAATTTCTGGAACAACTCCACCATAGTCTGTATGTTCTGAGATTTGTGAGTAAACAATGTTTGATAATATTTGACATCTATTTATGTTATTAAGTTTTACAACTGCAGCAGATGTTTCATCACAACTAGTTTCTATACCAAGAACAATCATCTTTTTGTTTGCTATTAAATTGGATATGTTTTAAAAAATTTATCTGAAGGATAATACCATCAAAGAAACCATTTATATATTAATTTATCAATTTTGATTTAATGTCAGATTTAAAATCCAAAAAAATCTTAAGGATTGGGACTAGGGGAACAAACCTTGCTGTTAAGCAGGCAGAAATTTTAGCTAATAATATTGTAACTAAAAAAATATGCTCTGCAAATGACATTGAAATAATTAAAATTAAGTCATCAGGGGATTTCGTAGGGTCGTCAATAGGTCCATATGATGGTAAGGGATTATTTACAAAAGAAATAGACCAAGCATTACTTGATGATAAAATTGATATTGCTGCGCATTCTACAAAAGATATTGAGAGTATAATTACTGATGGACTAGATTTATTTGGTGTTCTTGAAAGAGAAGATCCCAGAGATGCATTAATAACAACTAACAGTTTTACAAGTATTGAAAATCTACCTGATAATTGTCTTGTTGGTACCTCATCTCCCCGTCGTGGGGCAATTATAAAATCCATGAGAGAAGATATAGATGTGATAGAGTTTAGAGGAAACTTTGAAACCCGAATTAGAAAATTAATTGATAAAGAAGTTGATGCAACTTTTTTAGCTATGGCAGGAATAAATAGACTATCTTTTAAAGATTGTTATATCCTACCAATTGACACAGATACAATGATTCCAGCTGCAGGACAAGGAGCTATCGGACTTGTGGCAAAGATAGGTGATCAAAGGGTAATAGATATTATAGAAAAACTAAATCATAAAGAGTCCTTTACTTGCATACTTGCGGAAAGATTAGTTTTAGAAAAATTTGGTGGCTCTTGTTTTCAACCAATAGCAATATATTCTCATTATACTGGGATAAATGAAATATCAATAACTGCAATGATATCAAACACTGATGGTAGTAAAACTTTCAAAATCAAAAAGGTGGCATTAGAAGAGACGATATTTGATATAGCTAGCGATATTGGGCAAAAATTGTTAAAATATTACCAAGAAGAATTATCAAAAGCCACAATTTAGTCCAATGAAATTTGTACTTACTAGACCGATAGAAGACTCTAAAAGGATTAAACGGAGTCTTGAAAATCAGGGTTATAAGGTTATCGTTAACCCTTTACTAGAAGTAAAATATAAAACAAACATATTTAATACTGATAAATATGAGGTTTTAATATTTACAAGTCGTCATTCTATCCGTTACCTTGAAGAAAAAAACATATTTCTAAAGAATAAAATTATCTGCGCTTGTGGTAAGTCAACATTTTTAGAAGCAAAAAAATTTGGCACAGAAAACATTTATATCCTCTATAGTAACGTTTCAGAATTAGAAGAAAAATTTGCTAATATAAATGGTATAAAAGAAAAAAAAGTTCTTTATCTGCGTGGCAGAGAGATTACATCTGATCTTGCTTCAATTTTCAAAGATGATGGGATTAATATTGATGACGAAATTGTTTATGAAGCAAATGAGATTAATGAATTCAATAATGAATTTATAAAAGAAATAGATCGTGGTCAGCATTTAGCAATTTTGTTTTACTCTATCAGAACTGCTCAGGTATATCTTCAAACAATGGACAAATATAATTTAAGTAATAAAACGTCAATAATTATAGCTTATTGTATATCTGAGAATGTTGCCAACTTTTTGTCGAAGTTTGGAATAGAGGCAAGGTATGCACTAGATACTTCAGATGATGCAATATTACAATTGATCACTAATGAACATTAAAAGTTATGAATACAAGTTCTAATAGTCGAAAAAAACAGATTAAACCAAAAGTTACTATAGATCATGATAATCATGGAAAAGACCCAAAACCTAAATTTGGATTTATGAAACGATCACTGGGTAGATTAAACTCAAAGATCTTAATATATTTAATTGTTTTTGGTGTATTTGTATATTTAGTTTATTTTCTAATCCCATTTTTTAATGGAACATCAAATATTAAATTAATTGATGGAAAAATATTAAATGAGCAAGAAGCTAAAATTACAGAAATAGAGTCAAAGATTAACAATAATAATCAACTATTATTGGCTTTACAGGGTAAGGATGAGGCTATCATAGATCTAGAAAGAAAGATTATAGAATTAAATAATATACTAAATACAATTTCAGAAAAAAATATTGAAATTACAGAGCAGAATAATCAGCTAATTTCGATGATAAATGAGACAAAAAATCCCGTGAATGATCAATCCACAAATCTAATTAATAATGAAGAAATGTCATTGACAGATACTACACCTGTTGATGATGAAACATTCATACCAATGGATGACTCATTAACAAATTTAGATAAAAATATAGCCATGAATTCTGTTCAAGATGCACCAACATCCATAGATGTATCTATTAGTGAGAATAATAAGAATATAGTAGAGTTGGTCATAAGAAGAATTGAAGAAAATATAAATCTAAAGATTGAGTTCCAAGACGAAATAGATATATTGCAAAACCTTGGATTAGATGATTTGACAGCCAATAAACTTATCGAACTCTCTTATGAGACAGTTCCATCCCAAGACGATTTAATCAATGAATTTGATAGAATACTTGAAAGTCAGGTTAGTCTTTATGAAGGGGATGAGGGTATCAAATCTAAAGTATTTAACTATATATCTGGAGAAATTTCTATTACCAAAAAAAATAATATTCAAAATCCCTATAAAATTGATGAAATAAAAGCAAATATTTATAATGACGATCTCTTAGATGTCTTAATTTCGATTGATCAAATAGATTTAGAAAGCGATAAATCAACATTAATTGATATGATTAAAGTCAGGAAAATATATAAAGATAATATGCAAGAATTAAGAGATAAATTTGAACTAAATTAGTATATGAAACAAGGCTTCAATAATGATTAAAATATTTTTCTTATTAACATCCTTAATAGGATTAATATATATATTCAGCTGGTTAAATACTTACACGGGCTCGGTCTTGTTCTTGTTGGGTGATTACGAGGTAACCGTATCACCATTATTTTTTACAGTTATAATATTATCTTTAGTAGTTCTATCAATCATATTATGGTTAGTATTTTCCTATATAATTCGTCTTCCCAAAAAAATTCATCAATTAAAAGAAGCAAAGATTAGAGAGAGATTACAAAATGCTATATCTAGTGGATTAATTTATGCCGCAGCAGGAAATGCAAATGCGGCAGATTTAGAAATAAAAAAGATTGATAAGCTTGCCAAAAATAAAGATGAAAATAATGAAATAATGACTCTTTTACTTAAGGCCCAAAATGCTAGTTTAAAAAAAGATAATAAGGAATTAAATAAGATCTTCCAATCTATGAAAGGGATAGAAAATACTAGAATGTTAAGTTATCGTGGACTATATACTATTTCCAAAAATGCAGAAGATCCAACAAAATCCATTGAACTTTTAAAAGAAGCCGAAGCTTACAATGCCAATGAACCTTGGTTAATGGATGAGTTGTTAAAATGTTATTTAATGACACAAAACTGGAAGTCAGCATCTGATGTTCTAGAAAAGAAATTAAATAATAAGTTAATTACAAAAAAGGAATTTAATACATACAATTCTATAGTACTGACAGCACACGCATTATCTGTAGAGGAAGTGAATCAAAATGATGCTTTAAATAGTGCACTTGAAGCGATTAAGTTAGAGAAATCACAAATAATATCAGCTTTAATATGCGCGAAGATTTTATCAGAGCAAGGGGATAAATCTAAAGCAGAAAAGATTATATTGGATACCTGGAAAATAGCTCAACATGAGGATTTAGCTTATTTATATAGCTATTTGCAGGTAGGAATATCTCCAAAGCAAAGAATTGAAAGAATTGAGGCCCTGATCAAAAAGACAAAAGTTACTGGTATCGAAGGTGCAGTTGCACTAAGTAAGGCCTTTTTAGATGACCAGAATTTTGATAAAGCAAGAGAGGTTATTGAGCCTCATGTTAATGAAGTTTCTAGTAAAAGAATTTTTGAATTATTAAGTGATATAGAAGCAAAAGTATCAAGAGGCGGAGTGAAGTCACGCGACTGGATTAGAAAAGCACTAAATGCAAAAATAGATACCGGTTGGTATGACTCAGATATATCATCGTCAGTTTGGATTCCTTGTTTGCCAGCAACTGGAGAAATCAAAGTTTTAAAATGGGGTGATTATAAAATTAAATCAATAGATGATAATACTGCCTTTATTGAAAACTTTGATACCAAAAGATTACTTGCAAAAAATATTCAAGAGATAGAGATATCTGATACAAGCGATGTGACAGAAGATATAGAAGAAGTTGAAGTCCTATCGGATAATAAGCAAGATAAACCTAAAGTAGAAAAAAAAGGTACTAAAAATACCAAGGCTGCCCCTAAAAAAGAAATAAGTGATGACATGATCTTACCTGATGACCCAGGGGTGACTCAAGAAGAAGACATAAACGAACCATAATTCTACTTGATTTACTATTAAAATAATTAGCTATATTATTTACAGTTAGTGCCGTATTAACTCAGTTGGTAGAGTGCCTCATTCGTAATGAGGAAGTCACAAGTTCAAGTCTTGTATACGGCACCAAATTATTCAGAAGAAATTTCTTGTATAGTATTACAATGGCTGCATACACTTGATCGTTTATCTATATATTTACCGCATGACTCACACCTCTTCTTGCTCCAAGAAATATACCAAGCTATAGCAGCGCCAATAATTAAAACAATCAATATTAGTCCGCTGGCAAAAATAAATGAGATTATTAGAAAAATGATTAAAAGAGAAATTTTAATTAATGTGATTATTTGCTGCATTTAGAAATACTCTAATGAGTTATAAATATTTTACAAAACTTCGGATATGAAGTTATAATTTATAGTAGCTCCAATTTACATACTAGTAAAACTATAGTAATCTTTTATTATGAATTTTAGTTAAATATATTTATAAGCACCAAGTTTAAAATTTTGTTATTTGATGAGTGTTGAAGCAAAATAGTGTGATGTCTGAAGTTATTAAAAAGGGAAAAAAATGAAATATAACTTATTAGGAAATTCTGGTTTAAAAGTATCTAATCTTGCTATCGGTACTATGAATTATGGGAAAGGTGATCCAGCTCAACCACTTTTTTCATTGGGTGTGAAAGAGGCAAAAAGAAACATTGATCTTTGTATAGATGAAGGGATCAATTTTATTGATACATCAGATGGTTATGCAAAAGGAACATCTGAAGAAATTCTTGGTGAAGCAATAAAAGGAAAACGTGAAAAACTTATTATTGCATCAAAAGTGTGGAATCCAATGGGGGATGGCCCTAATGATATAGGGTTATCAAGATATCACATTATATCTGCTTGTGAAGCAAGTTTAAAGAGATTGCAAACTGATAGAATTGACGTTTATCTCGCTCATAAATGGGACGGCATGACACCAATAGAAGAGATTGCTGAGGCATTTGATAATTTAGTCAGAACAGGCAAAGTAAGATATATTGGATGTTCAAACTTTTCTGGATGGCATTTAATGAAAGCCCTTGCTGCGGCTGACAAAGCGAATAGACAAAGATTTATCGTTCAACAAATTCATTATTCTCTTCAGGCAAGAGAGGCAGAAAATGAACTAATACCAATTGGTATATCTGAAAAGATAGGAACAATGGTGTGGAGTCCGCTCGCAGGGGGTCTTCTAACCGGTAAGTTTAGAAGAGGTGAATCAGGACCAAGCGGTTCTAGACACTTTGAACGAAAATGGAAAAATCCTCCAATATACGATGAAGAAAAACTATATGATATTATAGATGTTATAATAGAAATTGCCGAGCAAAGAGAAATTCCGCCATCTCAGGTTTCTTTGGCATGGCTTTTAAGTAGGCCAACGGTTGCTACCTTGATAGTTGGAGGTAGAAATGAGGAACAATTTAAACAAAATATTCCAGCGTCTGATCTTGAACTTACAGAGGAAGAATTAAATAAATTAAATGAGGTAAGTCGACCAAATTTATTATATCCATATTGGCATCAACAATTTATGGGTAAAGAAAGATTCTCTGAAGCAGATTTAGGGCTGCATAAGTGGCATTCTGGTTACTAAATTAATATATCCATATCATTGCTTCTCTGACATTAATAACTCAGAGAAGCTTGATAAAAAATTAGATTTCGCACGCCATGTCTTGTCCACAACACATAGGTGATTTAACTTTCCCATGTCCATTTGGACACTCAGAAATATGCACATTGCTTCCATCAGGTTTTGTAATTGTGCTATGAACTAGTTCATCATCACATTGACCGCAAGTCATTGTACCAACGCTCATACCACATTTGTCACAAGTATATTTTGCCATTTTTAGCTCTCCTAAATTTTTTTTAATAATAAATCAAAAAAATCATTAAGCCAAGTTTTAACATGCTTATCATAAAGGAGTCTTCCTTCAAAATGTTTATCTCTTTGTTGAGCACCATTCATAACGAGTCTGTGTTCTGCCTTAACCAGCCATCTATTTATCATTGCTTGTGTTAATTCACTATGAAATTGGATTCCAAATGCTTTTTCGCCATATTGGAATGCTTGAGGATCTTCGTCAAGACCAACGGCAAGTATTTTTGCTTCTTGTGGTGGTCTCATCCATTCACGATGCCACTGATGAACAAACGTTGGCCAATTTAATAATTTTCTACCGTACGCCGTTGGCTTAATTGGATAATAACCAATCTCAACATTATCTTTTGTTGTTATAGTACCTCCAATAGAGCATGAGAGAAGTTGGGCTCCAAGACAAATTCCAAGGAAGGGCTTATTTTCTTTCAAGGGGACTTGGATCCATTCTTTTTCATATTTAATGAAGTCATCTTGATCATTTGCGCTCATGGGACCACCAAACATCACAGCTCCAGCATAGCCGTCTTCTAAACTATCTGGAAGTTTATCACCTAGAGAAGGTCTTTTTGTTATTAATTTGTATCCTCTGTTCTCAAGGAGCATTCCGACTCTACCTGGGGTAGATGTTTCCTGATGTAGTATAATAAGTATCTTATCATCCATTTAAGGTACTCAAAAAATCTTTCTTTATTTGAACTCTTTCTCGGGTTGAAATTCCAATCAATTCAGCAACTCTCCACACTAGATTATTTTCATAGGGATCAAAATTGTCATCTGTAACAATTATTTGCCACATCATCTCGATAATTTTTTTTCTCTCAATTAGATCTAAAGATTTTTTTATAGTATTTGTGTAAGCGTATAAGTCTGTTGCAGATTTTTCCTCACTAACACCTATCTCCAAAAGATTTTTTGAATCCGTATCATTTAAGGAAAAATATTTACTAAGTAAATCTAGTATTTTTCGTTCTTCCAAAATATGAAATTCATCATCAATCTTTGCTGTTCGAACCAGGATTTTTGATACAGCTATCTGTAGTTCAGTAGCTTCAAAAGACGCTATATCAGATTTATTATTTTCTTTTTTAAAAAGATTTTTGATAAAATTCATTTTAAGTCCTTTATTTAAATGAGTTTTTTATGAATTATAAACATATTATAGTTAGTATATACAAACAAATAATATTGTAAGCTTATGAATGCTAAAAAATTATGAATACCAAAAAAATCAATGATTTTAAACTCGGGGTTTTAGGTTACCCTCTATCTCATACTCTTTCTCCCAATATTCATAATTATTGGCTATCAAATTATAAATTAAATGGTATTTATGAAAAAGTTGAGGTATCTCCGAAAGATTTAAAAGATTTTTTTAGTAGCAACATTATGCAATATAGAGGTTTAAATGTGACAATTCCTCATAAGGTTGATGTTTTTAATTACATGGACGAAGTAAGTGATAGTGCAAAAGTAATTGGTGCCATAAACTGTATCACATTATCTGATAATAAGTTAATTGGATCCAATACTGACTCAGATGGATTTATGCAAGGCCTCACAAATGCCTATTCCTCAATAAATTTTGAAAATAAAAATGCATTAGTAATTGGAGCTGGGGGAGCTTCAAGAGCCATAATACATTCACTTCAAATGAAGTCTGTCAGAAACATATCAGTGACAAATAGATCCCAAGACAGATTGCAATCATTAAAGCAAATTTTTGGTAATAAAATTAGTGTAATAGATTGGGGGTCAATTTATGAACAGATTAAAAACTTCAATCTTATAATAAATTGTACAAGTCTAGGAATGTTAGGAAAAGATGAAATAAATATTGATTTATCTCATCAGAAAGAAAAATCTTTGGTTATAGATTTAGTTTATAATCCATTAGAAACCAGATTAATTGTTGAAGCAAGAAAAAATTACCATGACTATTTAAATGGGATTCCAATGTTACTTAATCAAGCGGCATTGTCATGGGTTAGATGGTTAGCTATAAATCCAAGGATTACTGACGAATTAATCAGTAATATATCAAATTCCATAACATGAATTTATAAACTCAAAAAAGATTCTGATATTTATTGCCAATTTGATTTTCAATTTTTTGGGCAATTGATAGCAATTTTCTTTCTTTGAATGATGGTGCAATTATTTGCATTCCAATTGGTAGGCTGTTTTGATCAAGGGCAATTGGTATAGAAATCGCACAAAGTCCAAGCAGATTTACAGGCGAAGTATTTCTGAGCATTAATCCATTTGCTTCTGAGTATTTCTTTGAGTCAGCGAGATCTGATACAATAGGAGGGGAAATTGGAACAGTTGGCGTAATAATTACATCAAATTTATTAAATTTTGCATTTAAAGATAGGGACATTTCTTCTAAGAGATCTTTTCTCTGAAGATATTCTAATGCTGAGAATGCATGCATATCCTTGATACGAAATGCCACATTAGGATCAAGACTATCTTTTAAATGGGCCATCTCCCCATTTATGAATGATGCAAATTCTGCTGCTGCCAAACCACCTTGCGTGAAAAGGAAATATGCCTCATCAATCTCATTTAAATTTTCTGAACTAGCACGAGTACTTTTCTCTTCAACTGTGTTTAAGACTCTCTCAAATTCTAATAAAATGTTATTATCACATTTTTCATTAAACCAATCGTATGTAGTAAATGTGAAAGCTATGTCGTCATCAATAGTTAATTTTTTCTCATTTTTATAATAGAGGCTTGTTTTATCAAATTCTTCAAATGCATATATTGTATCTTCAACAGTGTGAGCAAGAGTTCCAGGTGTATCAAAACTTTTACTAAGTGGAACTATGCCATCAGTTGACCATCTATTTTTCGTTGTCTTAAGTCCCACATTCCCGGTTACTGATGCTGGAATCCTAACAGATCCAGCTGTATCTGTTCCAAGTGCTAATGCAGCTGTTCCTGTGCAAAGGCTGACCCCTGCACCAGCACTCGAGCCTCCAGGGACTCTATGATTATTGTTATCCCAAGGATTTATTGGAGTGCCCCAATGGGGGTTTATTCCAACACCTCCGAAAGCAAATTCTACAGTATTTGTTTTTCCTGTAATGAGGGAATTATGGTATTGTAA